>Ga0247732_10000173_pt1 | contig 40710 bp, 39 predicted proteins | sample UWRJL163409C2_FD_180940 | JGI IMG/M metagenome (GOLD analysis project Ga0247732, IMG submission 180940) | Plant litter microbial communities from Arlington Agricultural Research Station in Wisconsin, United States - UWRJ-L163-409C-2 | ecosystem: Environmental > Terrestrial > Plant litter >...
GGTCAGAATCGGTGGCACCGCAAGCAGGACGAGCACCACGATGGTCGGCAGCACGTAGACGAGTTGACCGGCGACGACCGGCGAGATGATCAGGAACAGCAGGACGAGCAGCCCCAGGGACGGCAACGCCCGCAACGCGTTCGCCGATCCGGCGACCAGCGCCTCGCCGCGGCCGGTGTAGCCGATCACGATGCCGAGTGGCACCGCGATCGCCAGGGCCACCGCCAGGGCGACCCCGGAGTACAGCAGGTGATAGCCAATCTGCATCGGGATGCCGTCCGACCCGGTCCAGTTCGCGGGGTCGGTGAGCCAGCCGAAGATGTTCACGAGGTCACCGTCCGTTGCCGCCACGGGGTGGCGAGTTTGTTGACCCAGATGATGATGCCGTCGAACACCACGGCCAGTACGACGCAGAGGACGACCCCGGTGACCAGCGGCGTGTAGAGCCGGAGTTGGAACCCCTGGGTGAACAGTGAGCCAAGCTGCGGAATGCCAAGCAGCGCAGCCATCGTCACGATGCTGACGTTGGACACCACGGCCACCCGCAGTCCAGCCGCGATGACGGGTACCGCGACGGGCAGTTCCACCAGCAGCAGCCGCTGCCAACTGCGGTAGCCCATCGCCTCGGCGGCGGCGACGGTGTCATGCGGCACCGAGCCGAGTCCGTCGGCGACCACGCGCACCAGCAGCGCCAGGGTGTACAGCGTCAGTGCGACGACGATGTTGACCGGATCGAGGATCTTGGTGCCGAGGATCGTCGGCAGGATGATGAACAGCGCCAGCGAGGGAATGGTGTACAGCAGACCCGCGGTGCCGACGATGGCCGCGTACCCGCGCCCGGACCGGTGCGCCCACCACCCCAGGGGCAGGGCGAGCAGCAGGCCGATCACGGTCGGCACCAGGGTCAACCACACGTGGCTGATCGTGAGGTCGACGATGCGACCGAGGTTGGACGATATCCAGTTCATGCCGAAACCCCCGCGCTGCGAGCGTCCTTGGCCCGCTTGATCGCGTCGATCACGTCGTGGTCTGTGGCCGTGCCGAGCAGTGCGCCCGCCTCGTCGGTGACGACGCACCGGCCGCTGGGACTCGACAGCGCCGAGTTGAGCAGATCGCGAAGGGGCTCACTTCTGCGGGCCGAGGTGGCGCTGAGGTTGACGTCGCCCTCTTCGACGCGGTCGCCACGCAGGTTGACGGTGTCGACCCAGCCGATCGGCACGTTGGCCGCGTCGACCACCAGGACCCACCTGTCGTGGGACGCCGCGACGGACGAGATGCCCTGTCCCACCTGGATGGTCGGCTCGTCGACGAGTGCGAGCAGGTCGTCGCAGGTGTGGAAGCCCAGCGCCCGGTACCCGCGGGCGGATCCGACGAAGTCGGCGACGAACGCGTCCTTGGGGGCGGCGAGCAGATCGGCGGGGGTGGCGGACTGGGCCAGTGTGCCGCCTTCGCGCAGCACCACGACCTGATCGCCGAGTTTGAGGGCTTCGTCGATGTCGTGGGTGACCATCACGATGGTCTTGGAGATGTCGGCCTGAAGGCGAAGGAATTCGTCCTGCAACTGGTTTCGGACGATTGGGTCGACGGCGCTGAAGGGTTCGTCCATGAGCAGGAAGGGTGGATCGGTGGCCAGGGCGCGGGCCACCCCCACCCGTTGCTGCTGACCGCCGGACAGTTGCCAGGGATATCGGTGGGCGAACTTGGCGTCGAGTCCGACGCGTTCGAGCAGTTCCATTGCCGCCGAGCGGGTTTGCTTCTTTCCACCGCCGAGCAGACGGGGCAGGGCGGCAACGTTGTCGACGACCGTGCGGTGCGGGAACAGACCCGCGTTCTGGATGACGTACCCGATGCGGCGGCGGAGGGCCACCCGGTCGAGCGTCTGGGTGTCGACGCCGTCGAGTTCGATCGTCCCCGAGCTCGGTTCGATCAGGCGGTTGATCATCCGCATGGAGGTCGTCTTGCCGCAGCCCGACGGCCCGACGAGGACGGTGATCTTGCCGTTGGGTGCCGTGACGTCGAGGCCGTCGACCGCCACGGTCCCGTCGGGGTACACCTTGGACACGTCGTTGAATGTGATCATCGTGATCCTTTTGGAGGGGTCGCTTCGGTGGGGCTGCTCAGACGGGCGGACACGTCCGCTGCGGCCGCGATCAGCAGCCGGCCGTACTGCGTCGTTTGATCTGCATTGAGCCGGTAGCTCGGAATGACGAGGCTCATCGCGGCGACGATCCTGCGCTGCGAGTACACCGGGCAGGCGATCGCGGTGACGTCGGTCTCGACGCCGCGTTCGACGATGACGTAACCGTCCTCGGACACCTTGCCGCGCAAAGCATGTCCGGCCGCCGAGACGTCCAGCGGTACTGTGCGACCGACCCAGCTGGCATGACGTACCGAATGCGTGCCCTCGACGATGCTGATGTACACCGCGGTGGCGGCGTGCCCGACGACGCTGAGGTATACCGATTCACCGGTTTCGGTGGCGAGCTCGTCCATGGCAGGCCCTGCGAGGTCGACCAGCGACTCGTCGCTGAGGGCTTGGGCGCCGAGTTGGATGATTCGGCTCCCCGGGCGGTAGGTGCCGGATTCGTCCTTGCGCACGAAGCCGGTGGTCTCCAGGGTGCGCAGCAGCCGAAGGGCCGTGCTCGGGGCCAGCTCGCAGTCCCTGGCGGTGTCGGCGAGATTCGCCCCGCCGCGGTCGCAGACACTCGCCAAGAGGGCGAGCGCTCGCTCGACTGTCCGGGTTGCTTGATCGGCCACGTGACCTCCTTTCGGCACGAAGAGTACGACGGCAGCGTTTCGCGTAACTGCCCTTTTGTTGCTACTAGGTAAAATCTCAATTCCATCTGGTGGAATCAGAGGCGTTCGGTGATGATAGGTCCCGTCGCGCGCCCATGGTGGAAAAACGAGGAGATCCTTGATGATCGAGCTGAGCGGGACCATGACGGTCGGCGACGTCGTGGCACTGGCCGACGGCCACGCCGCCGTCTCGCTGCCCACCGAAGTCGTCGACGCCGTCGACCGCGTGCACGACGGGGCCGCCGAACTGAGCACGCGACACCCCACCTACGGCCGAACCACCGGCGTCGGCGCCAACCGGATGGCAGCGATCCCGACCGACGACCGGGACTTCGGGATGCGGCTGCTGCGCAGCCACTCGGTCGACGCCGGCGACCCGCTGAGCGCGCGGACGGTTCGGTCGATGATCGCCGTCCGCTTGATTCAGTTGTGCGTTCCCGGTGCGGGGCTCGACCCCGCGATCCTGACCGCCCTCGAGCGGATGCTGAACGACGACGCCTTGCCGGAGGTTCTGCAGTACGCCTCCATCGGTACCGGTGACCTCGCGGCGCTTGCCGGTACCGCGCTAACCCTGATCGGCGAACGACCCGCCACCGCGGCGTTGACGCCAATGCCCCCGTGGGGCGCCGACAGCGCGTTGCCGTTCATGAGCAGCAGCGCGCTGACGGTCGGCCGCAGCTGCCTCGCGGTCGACGAGCTGAACCGGCTCGAGCGCGCCTCGAGTGTGATCTACATGCTGAGTTTCCTTGCCCTCAAGGGGAATCCGTCGACCTTCTCGCCGGTTGCGGCCCGAGCGGCCGCAGCCCCGCACGTGGACACCGTGGCGAGCCGACTGCGGTCGTTGTTCGCCGACGACCGGACCGAGCGCCCGCCAGCCCGCATCCAGGACCCCTACGGGCTGAGGGTCTACCCGGTCGCCCACGCCAGCGTCGTCGCGTCGCTCGATTCTCTTGTCGCGCAACTGGAACGAACGCTCAATGCCGCCCAGGAGAATCCCCTATTCGACGTCGACGGCGACCAAGTCGTCCATCACGGCGCCTTCTACCAGGCGGCGCTGTCCCTGGAACTCGACGGCGCCACCCTCGCCCTCGCCTTGACGGCGCCCATCACCCATTCCAGGATCAGAATGCTCAACGATCCGGAGACCAACGGCGGCAACGCCTTTCTCGCCGCCGACTCGGACGGGTCGTCGGGGCTGATGATGGTCGAATACGTCGCGGCCGGGGCGATCGCCGAAATCCGCAACGCCGCGCAGCCGGCCTCGGTCGGGACCCTGGTGTTGTCCCGCGGCGCCGAGGAGGACGCCACCTTCGCGTCCCAGGGCATCCTCCAACTGGAGCGCTCGGTCGCCGCCTACCGCGTCCTACTGTGCTGCGAACTGGTCGGAGCGGTGCGGTTGCTGCGACAGCGGGGCGTGGTGGACCGATTCGGCGGAGTGCTCGGACGGGCGCTCACGCTCGCGGCCAGCCTTCCCCGCGGCGACGAGGACCGCGACCTCCGGGGCGACCTCGCCACGGCGGAAACCGTTCTCGACGAACTCGGGCGCCTCATCGCGGCGCCGCCGCGCTAGCTGGTGCCGAGCGGATCGATGGTCAGCGCGATGTAGGCCAGCGCCGCACTCACCGTTGCCGTTGTCGCAATGTCGACCGTCCGCGAGCGCACCACCAGCAGTCCGGCCCGGTCGTCGGTCAACGCCAACCGCATCGCCGCCGCCACGCCGACGCCGATCGCCAGCACCAGCGCTCCGCGCCGCCAATAACCCGCTACCACCAAACCGAACGCGGCAAGGAGGAACAACCCGACCGTCAGGATCGGCCACTGGCCCGCGAAGACCCTGTGCGCCAATCCCCGCGCGGTCACCGGTATTTCGCCTCGTCGAGTTCCACCACGTTGCTCAGCAGGAACGCCCGCGTCAGCGGCCCGACGCCCCCGGGATTGGGCGACACGTGACCCGCGACGTCCCAGACATCCGGGTGCACGTCACCGACGAGCGCGCCCGCCGCGTCGCGGCTCACCCCGACGTCGACGACCGCGGCACCCGGCTTGACCATGTCGGCGGTCACCATGTGCGGCACCCCGACCGCCGCGATGATGACGTCGGCCTGCCGCGTCAACGCGGGAAGATCACGAGTTCCGGTGTGGCACAACGTAACCGTGGCGTTCTCGGACCGCCGCGTCAGCAGCAGGCCCATGGGCCGACCGACCGTGACGCCACGACCGATGACCACCACGTGCGCGCCCGCGATCGGCACCTCGAACCGGCGCAGCAGGTGCACGATGCCACGCGGCGTACACGGCAGCGGCGCAGCCTCGTTGAGCACCAGCCGCCCCAGGTTGGTCGGATGAAGACCGTCGGCGTCCTTGGCGGGATCGATGCGCTCCAAAGCCGCGTTCTCGTCGAGATGCTTGGGCAACGGCAGCTGCACGATGTACCCGGTGCAGTCGGGGTTGGCGTTCAGCTCGTCGATGGTGGCGTCGAGCGTCGCCTGGCTGACGTCGGCAGGCAGATCGCGTCGGATCGAGTTGATGCCGACCTTCGCGCAGTCGGCATGCTTGCCGCGCACGTAGGCCTGGGATCCGGGATCGTCGCCGACCAGCACCGTACCCAACCCGGGCGTGCGGCCCGCGGCAGTCAACGCCGCCACCCGCTGCTTGAGGTCGACGAATATCTCGTCGCGCGTGGCCTTGCCGTCCAACGTCATCGCACCCACGGGGACCATTCTGACACCAGCTCTCGTGAGCCCCTCATTGACACTGCGCCGCGCGCCATGGTCAGCTGCCAAAATGGACACTCCGGCGAAAGTGTTCACCGACGTGTTTGGCGAGGCCAAGCTCGGCCCGGTGACCCTGCGCAACCGCATCATCAAGGCGGCGACATTCGAGGCGTCGACCCCCGATGCGCTGGTCACCGACGATCTCATCCGTTATCACCGGCTGCCCGCTGCAGGCGGAATCGGAATGACGACCGTCGCCTACTGCGCGGTGTCCCCCGGCGGACGCACCGACGGCTGGCAGCTCTGGATGCGACCGGAGGCCGTACCGGGACTGCGCCGCCTCACCGACGCGATCCACGCCGAGGGCGCGGCGATCAGCGCCCAGATCGGCCACGCCGGTCCCGTCGCCAACTCACGGACCAACGGGGCCAAGGCCTTCGCCCCCGTGCGCTTCTTCAACCCGCTGTCGATGCGGTTCGCCAAGAAGGCCACCAGTGCCGACATCGACGACATCACCGCCGCGCACGCCAACGCCGCCAGGCTGGCCGTCGAATCCGGCTTCGACGCCGTCGAGGTCCACCTCGGCCACAACTATCTGGCGAGCTCGTTCCTCAGCCCGCTGATCAACCGGCGCACCGACGAGTTCGGTGGCTCGCTGGCCAACCGTGCGAAGGTGGCCCGCGGGCTGGTGCGGGCCGTGCGGCAGGCCGTCGGCGACCGGATCGCGGTGACGGCCAAGCTCAACATGAGCGACGGCGTGCGCGGCGGCATCTCGCTCGAGGAGTCCCTGCAGACCGCGACGTGGCTGCAGGAGGACGGCGGGCTGGACGCGCTGGAACTCACCGCGGGCAGTTCGCTGCTGAACCCGCTCTACCTGTTTCGCGGTGACGCCCCCATCAAGGAGTTCGCGAACGCCTTCAAGCCGCCCCTGCGGTGGGGCATCCGCATGTCGGGCAAGAAGTTCCTTCGCGAATACCCGTACCGCGAGGCCTACCTCATGGATCAGGCCAAGCAGTTCCGCGCCGAACTCCACATGCCGCTGATTCTGTTGGGCGGCATCACCAATCGCGAGACGATGGACCTCGCGATGGCCGAGGGGTTCGACTTCGTGGCGATGGGCCGCGCGGTCCTCGCCGAACCCGACCTGGTCAACCGCATCAAGGCCGACGGCGACGCCCACTCGGTGCGGTCACTGTGCACGCACTGCAACAAGTGCATGGCGACGATCTACAGCCAAACCCACTGCGTCGTGACGGGTGCGCCGACCACGACCGTCTAGCGGGCCCCGACCTCCGCAGGCAGCGGTGGCGGAAGCGGGGTCGACGGCGTCGTGGTCTCCGGGATGGCACTCGACTGCGTCGGGCTGGTGGAGGTCGAGGGAGCCGACGTCGAGGATGACGAGCTTGGAGCCGACCCGTGGAAGTCGACCATCGACTCGCTTCTGATCTGCGTGCTGCCGCTGCTGATGACCAGTGCGTTCGAGCTCACGGTGTAGGTGATCCCGTCGTTCTCGGCAACGTACCCACGATCGGTGGACGTCGCCGCGAGGATCAGCCGGGCACCGTCGGTGACCCGAACCCCGCGGTACTGCAGCTGCCCGGAGGACTCGTCCTTGCAGATCGCCACGCGTGAGGTCGCCGTGTAGCCATAGGCGACCGCAGTGCTCGGCGCGGCGCACCGCGCGGTGGAGTCGACGAAGCCGCGGGTGTCGGTCGCGGGGGGCGCCGCGGCGCCGGTCGCCGTCGACGCGGACAGGGCGACCACGACCGCTCCCAGTGCCACTCCCACGAGCCCTAGCCGATGTGTCTGCTGACGGTTCACGACCTCGCCCTCCACTTGCGTTCGTCTCACCCATCCCATCGTCGCACCGAAGTGAGTGTGGCGGCGGCACGACGGGAGCGCGTCGCGAGATCAGCGGTCGTGATCGTCGGCAGACAGCTTCGTGACGGGCGCGGCGACGCGGTAGTCGAGGAACTCCGTCATCGTCTCGTCTCGCAACACCCGAAGACCAGCCGTGAGAAGGAGTTTGCGTTCCGACACCGTGTAGTCGACCGCGTCGGAGCTGGCACCGAAGCACCCGTTCGACATCGACCTGGCGGGCAGGATCAGAACCGCCCGGTCCTTGAGCCGGATACCGCGGTACTCGTAGTGCCCGCGCCCGTCGCCGCAGATGGAGACGAGCGACAGCGCCGTCCGGCCCAGCACGACGGCGGTCTGACCGGGGCCGCACCTCGCGGGCGAGTCGACATAACCCCGACTGTCCGTCGGCACGGTCGGCGGCTTGGCCACCGCACTTGGCAACGCCAACCCCGTAGCTGTCGTCATCGCCACCGCCCCGGCGAAGAGAACCGGGGCAACCACGTTGCGCATCGCAGCCACCACGCTCCCCGAAGCACTCCTCGTCGCCGACATGGCTCTACAACAGCACGCATGACGACGAACTCCTAGGGATACGGAGCCCGTCACCACGAATCGTTAACCGTCCGAGACCTCGGCGCGCACATTCCGGTCCGACCGCGACACCCCGCTCGACGAATTTGCCCTGCAACACATTCAGGCCGCGACCCCGGACGGCGGCCGGTGACGCCCGCGCCGGTGGCACGCGCGGGCGCCGGGACCAACCCCGCTCGCGGCATCGCTACCGATACAGTTGGTTCCGATGACGCGACCTGTCCCGCCCGCTCTGACCGTTCGGTACGACGGCTCGCCCCGCACCTTCTCACCCGGTAACGACGTCGTCGTCGGGCGTGACCTGCGAGCCGACGTCCGCATTGCCCACCCCCTGATCTCACGCGCGCACCTGCTGCTCCGCTTCGACCAGGGCCGCTGGATGGCCGTCGACAACGGCAGCCTGAACGGCCTGTACGTCAACGGCCAGCGCGTGCCGATGGTCGACATCGCCGACGGCATGGGCGTCAACGTCGGCAATCCGGACGGCCCCCGCCTGACCTTCGAGGTCGGCCGCCACCAGGGCTCGGCGGGCACGCCACCGCAGACCGCCAAGGTGCCGATCGCCGGACGCCCCAGTACGTCGTGGCCCACCCAGACGCCGTCGACCGGCTACCCACGCACGCAGCCGCCTCCCCCGTCACGGACGCAACCGTCCTACTCCCAGCCGTATCAGCCGCCGTCGCAGTCGCAGCCGATGTACCCGTCGGCACCGGCGCCCGCCAGCGGAACCCAGGGTTATCGCCCGCCGAGCGCGCCGCACCCGGCCCCGCCGTCCAGCGTCAACCTCGACCCGACCGCCACCCAGATGGGTCCCGCCGCGACTTCGCGGGCACCCGAGGGCAACCTCGCGACCAGCATGCTCAAGATCCTGCGGCCAGGCAGGGCACCCGAAGTTCCGCCCGGCGGCATCAAGATCGGCCGCGCCACCGACAACGACATCGTCATCCCGGACGTCCTGGCATCACGTCACCACGCGACGTTGGTGAGCGGCCCCGGTGGCACCCAGATCCTCGACAACCGCAGCATCAACGGGACGTTCGTCAACGGCCAGCGCGTCGACTCCGAGGTGCTTCGTGACGGCGACGTCGTCACCATCGGCAACATCGACCTCGTCTTCGGGGGCGGCACGCTCGCGCGGCGCAACGAAGCCGACGCCGCAACCCGCACCGGCGGCCTCGACGTACACGGCGTCACCTGGACCATCGAGGGCAACAAGACGCTGCTCGACAACATCTCGCTTTCGGCGCGACCCGGCACGCTCACGGCTCTGATCGGCCCGTCGGGCGCAGGCAAGTCGACGTTCGCCCGGCTGATCGCTGGATATACGCACCCCACCACGGGCACCGTGACGTTCGAGGGCCACGACGTGCACGCCGAGTACGCGTCGCTGCGCTCCAGAATCGGCATGGTCCCCCAGGACGACGTCGTCCACGGTCAACTGACCGTGCGGCAGGCCCTGATGTACGCCGCCGAGCTGCGACTGCCGCCCGACACCAACCGGGAAGACCGCGAACGGGTCGTCATGGAGGTCCTCGAGGAACTCGAGATGACCAAGCACCTCGACACCCGCGTCGACAAGCTCTCCGGCGGCCAGCGCAAGCGCGCCTCGGTGGCGTTGGAACTGCTGACCGGTCCGTCGCTCCTCATCCTCGACGAGCCCACCTCGGGTCTGGACCCCGCGCTGGACCGTCAGGTGATGACGATGCTGCGCCAGCTCGCCGACGCCGGCCGCGTGGTCTTGGTGGTCACGCACTCGCTGACCTACCTCGACGTCTGCGACCAGGTGCTGCTGCTGGCCCCCGGCGGCAAGACGGCGTTCCGCGGGTCACCGAGTCAGATCGGTCCCGAGCTCGGCACCACCAACTGGGCCGACATCTTCTCCTCGGTCGCGGGCGATCCCGAGGGAGCCAAGCGCAAGTACCTCGAGCGCCACGGCCCTCCACCGCCGGCACCGCCGAAGCAGGAAGCCGCCGAGCTCGGCAAGCCCGTCCACACCAGCACGATCAAACAGTTCTCGACGATCGCGCGGCGGCAGATGCGGCTCATCGTCTCCGACCGCGGATACTTCGCGTTCCTGGCGATCCTGCCGTTCATCATGGGTGTGCTGTCGCTGTCCGTGCCAGGCTCCACCGGCTTCGGTCAACCGAACCCGCTTGGTGACGCGCCCAACCAGCCCGGCCAGGTGCTGGTGCTGCTCAACGTCGGCGCCATCTTCATGGGCACCGCCCTGACCGTGCGCGACCTCATCGGCGAACGCGCTATCTTCTTGCGAGAACAGGCCGTCGGGCTGTCCACCACCGCCTATCTGCTCGCCAAGGTCTGCATCTACTCGGTGTTCGCGATCGTCCAGTCCGGGATCGTCACGGCCATCACGCTGATCGGCGTCGGGCTGCCCAAGAACGGTCCCCTGGTGCTCGGCGGTGGTGAAGCATCCGCCGCGCTGGAACTGTTCTTCGGCATGGCCGCCGCGACCATCTGCGCGGCGACGGTCGGCCTCGCGCTGTCGGCGCTGGCGCGAACCAGCGACCAGATCATGCCGCTGCTCGTCGTCGCCGTCATGTCGCAGCTGGTGTTCTCCGGCGGCCTGATCCCGGTCACGGGCAGGGCCCCGCTGGACCAGATGTCCTGGGTGACACCGGCCCGCTGGGGCTTCGCGGCCACGGCGTCGACGGTGGGCGTCACCGACATGGTGAAGCCGCCGATCATGCCCGACGACTCGCACTGGAAGCACGACTCGGGCACCTGGCTGTTCGACATGGCCATGCTGGGCGCGTTGTCGATCTTCTACCTGTGCTTCGTGCGCTTCAAGATCCGGCTCAAGGCGGGCTAGTTCTCCCCCGCGAGCAGACACAAAGTTGCGGGAAACCCCGGCGTGTCGCGCACTTTTGCGACTGCTCGCGGGGAAGGGGAAGGCGTTACCGCGTTACCCGCCGTGGACGTCCAACCCGTGCGCGACCGCGTAGGCGAGCGCCTGGTTGACGTCGATCTTCGCGCCGCGGACCGCCGCCGTCGTCCAGAACGTGGGGTCGACGCGCGCGCCGCGGAGGTCCGCCTCGTCGAGTCGGACGTTCTGCGTCCGAGCTCCGGTCAGGTCGGCGCCCCGTAGCACCGCCTTGCGCAGATCGGTGCCGACCAGGTTGGCCTCGCGCAGCCGGCAATCCGACAGGTCGATGCTGCGCAGGTCGCACCCGCCAAGCACGGCCAGCGTCAGGTCCACCTCGACCATCGTCACGGGCCGCAGCCGGCACTCGCTGAACACCGACCCCAGCAGGGTGCAGTGGCGGAACACGGTGTGCATCAGCGACGTACGCCGAAAGGTGCAGTTGCGGAAGGCCGACCCCTGGTGCTCGGATTCCGACAGGTCGACGCCACTGAAATCGCATTCGGTGAACACCACGCGCTCGGTGCGCAGCCGGCTCAGATCGTCGTCACGGAAGTCGTGACCGGTGTACTCACGGTCCACCCACTCCTGGTCGAAGGTGCCCACCTGTCAGCCGGGCAACGAACTGAGGTTCATCAGCGCGTATTCGGTGACCGCGATCAGCGCCGCCTTCGCCGAGTTGCGGTCCCGCGCGTCGACGTCGAGCACCGGGATGCCCTCGCGCAACGCCAGCGCTTGGCGTACCGCGTCGGCCGAATACCGCGGTCCACCGTCGAACACGTTGACGGCGATCAGGAACGGCAGCTTCCGCGCTTCGAAGAAGTCGACTGCGGCGAAGCTGTCCTCCAACCTGCGCACGTCGACGAGGATGATCGCGCCGATCGCGCCGCGGACCAGGTCGTCCCACATGAACCAGAACCGACGTTGCCCCGGCGTGCCGAACAGGTACAGCACCAGGTCGTCGGCCAGCGTGATGCGGCCGAAGTCCATGGCCACGGTGGTGGTGTTCTTGTTCGGGGTGGCGCCGAGCACGTCGAGACCCTGCGACGCGTTGGTCACGATGGCCTCGGTGCGCAGCGGCATGATCTCCGACACGGCGCCGACGAAGGTCGTCTTGCCTGCGCCGAAACCGCCGGAAATGACGATCTTCGTGGCGGATGAGCGCTCGCGCGAAGACCCTGTGGCAGACGACGACCTCGTAGCGGATGAGCGCCGCTCAGAGTGCCCGTAGGCCACGCAGTGTCCTTCCGATGAGTTCGCGTCGTTCCTCGATGGTCTCCGACGCAGCCAGGGTGGCGTCCACTCGAAGATAACCCTGCGTCACCAAATCGCCGATCAACACACGCGCAACGCCGAGAGGCAATGCCAAGCGGGCCGCGATCTCCGCGACCGACGGACCGTCGGCGCCAAGCTCGAGGATCTTGGCCCGCACGTCGCTGCGTGGCCATCGGGGTGCGGGCGCGACCTGCAACGCCTGGATCGGCGCCTCGAGTGGCAGGTCGACGAGCGACCGCGTCCGGCCCGCGGTCAGCGTGTAGGGCCGGACGAGGCTCACCTCGGTCGGAGGTTCACTTGGCTCCCAGGCGTCGCGCGACGGAAAGTCCATCGACGCTCACGAACGCTGAGCCGTGCGGCGGGCGGACTGGATCATCGTGCCGACCCGCTCGACCAGGATCGCCATCTCGTAGCCCACCTGCCCGATGTCGCACGACTTGGTCGCCAACGTGGCGAGGTTCGAACCGTCGCCGACCCGCATCAGTAGTAGGTAGCCGTGCTCCATTTCGACGATCGACTGCAGCACGTAGCCGCCGTCGAACAGCTGGGCCGCGCCCGTCGAGAGGCTGGCCAGACCCGACGTCACCGCTGCGAGTTGATCCGCCCGCTCCACGGGCATGTGCTCGCTTGAGGCCATCAACAGCCCGTCGGCGGACACCAGGATCGCGTGGGAGACGCCCGACACCTCGTGGGCGAACTTGGACACCAGCCAATCAAGGGAGTCACGCTGAGTCGGGCGGGTCATTCTCGAATCAGTCCTCGTCTGTCGATCGCGCGTCGCGGGCGTGCGACCGGCCGGCGTGCACGCCACCGAAGTGACTGCCGATGCTGCTGCGGACGGCCTCGGGGTTGCGCGGGATGACGATTGGGCCGGTGTCGAACGTGGAGTCGTCCCGCTCGTCGGGGACGTCCGGCCCGCGGTGGGAACCTCCGCTGCGCCCGTTGCGTCCGTTCTCACCCGTGGCAGCCGCGCCGGGGACGAGCCGCGCACCCGGCTCACGCACCGGCAGCCCCTCAGGGGTGCGCTCGTCCACGGGGGCTTCCTCGGCTGCCGCCGCTGCCGACCAGCCCTTGTCCCATACGGTCTGCCAGTCCAGGTCGGTGCTGTTGGCCAACGTGAACGGATCGTCGATCAGCCATTCGGAGAGCATGGTGTCGAAGATCGAACCGCCAGTGGCGGGTTCGGGCTGGGGCTGCCGCTCTTCACGGCCGGTGCCTGCGGCGAAGTACGACGAGGTGTCCGCGGGGGCTGGTGGGGCCGACGCGGCCTCCGTGCGTTCCTCGGGCCACTCCCGTTCGCCCCACCGATTCTCGGGTTGGGCGACGGGCTCGACGCGTTCGATCGGCGCCGACGGAATGCCGGCGATGCCGCTGGCTCCCGGGTTGCGTTGCGGCAGAAGCGAAATCGGAATGTCGGCGTGGCCGTAGGGGTACTCCGGGGTGTCGACGACGTCCTCCTGATGGTTTTGGTAACCCACGTGGTCCTCGTCGGGTGCGTCCGTGGGCACAACGGCGAGATGCGGTTCTGCGGGCATGCCGTAGTCGGCGTTGGGTTCTGCCGCGCCTGGGCCGTGCAGCAGCGCCTCGGCGGGAATGAACACGCCGGCCGTCGTCCCCGAATTCGGTTCGGCGGCAATGGTGTTGCGGAGCCGGACGACCAGACCGTGCTGGGCAGCCAACCGGCCGACGACGAACAGGCCCATGTGCCGGGCGGTGTACGGGTTGACCTCGCCACCCGACTGCAGGCGGGTGTTGGCCACGCGCAGATCGGCGTCGGTCATGCCGAGGCCGTAGTCGTTGACCTCGACGACCAGACCGCCGTTGCCGGTGTGCGCCGCCGTCACCCTGACCTCCGACACCGGCGGCGAGTACCTCAGGGCGTTGTCCAGCAGTTCGGCCAGCAGATGGACGAGATCACCCGCGACGACGCCGACGATTTCGCTGTCGGGCACGTTCGCGGTGACGATCCTCGCGTAGTCCTCGACCTCGGAGGCCGCGGCGTTGACGACGGTGGCGACGGGCACCGGGTCGGCCAGCTCGCGCTGTGGCCTTGACCCGGCCAGCACCAGCAGGTTGGCGCCGTTGCGCCGCATCCGCGCGGCGAGGTGGTCGAGCTTGAAGAGACTGTCCAGTCGCTCGGGGTCTTCCTCGTCGCGCTCGAGGCGGTCGATGAGTCCCAGCTGCTGGTCCACCAGAGACCGGCTGCGACGCGACAACGTCTCGAACATGTCGCCGATCTGGAGTTGAAGGCGGGCTTGCTCGCCCGCCAGGAAGACCGCCTGCTCGTGCAGTTCGTCGACGGCGTGCGCGACCTGCCCGACCTCTTCGGTGGTGTACACCGGAATCGGCTGGACCGGCCCCGGCTCGCCTCCGGTGCGTACCCGCTCGATCTCTTGGGCCAGGTCCTGGTGGGCCACGCGGAGTGCGCCGTCGCGCAGCATCCGCAGCGGCCGCACCAGCGAGCGCGCCACGAAGAGCACGACGACGATCGCCAGCAGGAAGGCGACCCCGACGATCGCCGAGTCGCGAATCGCCTCCTGCCGCTTGGCGTTGGCTTGGTCCTCGACGGCGGAGGTGACGGCCGCGGCCGTCGAGTCGACGACCTTCTCCGCGATGTCGTTGGTGGTCTGAAGCGACTGACTCAAGTCGGGGTTGCCCACCAACCCGACGGCGGGGTCCGACATCAGGGCCATTCGCCTTACCATTTCTTCTTGCAACTTCTGCGAGTCCGGCGAGCCGACCCCGAGCACCTGGGACATCCCTGCCAACGTCGACGGTTCGGTGCCGGCCAGCGTGATCATCGAGGTGCGCAGTTCCGGCTCGGGGAGGTCGCCGCCGAGGTTGACCAGAAGCTGCTCCATCGCCATCTGACCGCGCGCGCCGACGGCCCGGCTGAGGCCCAGCGCCTCGGTGCGGATCCGCTCGTCGTCGATGCGCACCGAACCGTTGATCGCGTCCTCGGCGGACAACAGAATCGGGGCGTACGCGGTGATCCGGCCCCGGAGGTCGACTTCGTTGGCCGTGACCCGGTCCAGCAGCGCCTGGCCGTCGTCGAGCAGACCGGTCACGCCGCTGCGCACGTCGGGCACGACGTCGGTGCTGTTGAGCTTGTTCTGCAGTTTCTGCTTGGTGGTATCGAATTGGTTCAACGCGGCTTGGGCGTCACCGCCCGCGGAATTCGCCAACAGGGCGCCTTCCAAGGCCGCCATGTATTCCTCGATCGACGGCACCAATTCGGCACGATCTGCGGCCAATCGGAGATCGTGTGCATCGGCCCATCCCGACTGAACGCGCAAACCGCCGAATATCCCGACCAACAACAGCGGCACGAGGACGATTGCCAAGACCTTCCAGCGGACGGGCCAATTGCTCAGCGCCCATCGTGGAGGTCGTTTCGCCTGCTGCCGTAGTAAGACGGCCGGAACTTGCTGCGCCGCAACGTCGTGCGGTGGCTCGACGAACGCGGTCATCGCGTCCCGGCCGTACGGCCGGTCACTCGGTGACGATTCGTTGATCGCGCGTGGTTCATAAGGCTTCCCGCATCAGTACGCCATGTGTCGGCAGGCAGTGAAGTACCAGTCCGACCGGCAATTTCTCGAGTATGACAGCGATGCGCGGGCGTTTCCACAGTTGTTACTGAACAGGCAGAGTTCGTGACCGTGGCGTTGCGTAGTCGTGTGCCACATGGGCAAATGCCGTTGCATTCCCGAGATCAACGTCGAACATTTGGGGTAAACGGAAGTCATGACCGAACCCCATGGAGACCAACGCCCGCACGACGACACCGACGAGACGGAACCCGTCACCGGCCCGGGCGGCGACAGTCCCGACCCCGAATTTGGGGACGACGTCACCATTCCCGACCAGGAGACCTGAGTTGGGCTGACCCTCGACGGACGTAGGCTTCCCCGTACTCGCATACCGGGAGGCGCACCGATTTGTTCAGGGTCATGTTCAATTCACCGCGCATTGCGCCCAACACCGGCAACGCGATCAGAATGGTCGCCGCCACCGGATGCGAATTGCATCTCGTCGAACCGCTCGGCTTCGACCTGTCCGAACCGAAGTTGCGTCGCGCCGGCCTGGACTACCACGATCTGGCGTCGGTGACGGTGCACGCCGACTTGGCGTCGGCGTGGACGGCGGTGATGCCCGCGCGGGTTTACGCGTTCACCGCGCACGCCGAATCGTTCTTCGGCGACGTCGACTTCGTCCCCGGCGACGTGCTGCTGTTCGGCCCGGAACCGACCGGTTTGGACGCCGAGACGTTGGCCGACCCGCACGTCACCCAGCGCGTGAGGATTCCGATGCTGGCGGGCCGGCGCTCGCTGAACCTGTCGAACGCCGCGGCCGTCGTCGTCTACGAGGCGTGGCGCCAACAGGGATTCAGCGGCGCCGTGTGACTACCAGGAATTCCAGTGGCTCAGCTGTTCGGCAGGCAGTCGCTTGGCCTTCTTGAACTCGGTGCCCTTGGTGTAGGCAATCGGGAACAGGCCGCCCTGGGCGTACTTGTCGAAGGGAATGCCCAGGATCTCGGCGGCCTGCTTCTCACCGTCGCCGACCAGGTGCAGCGTCGTCCACGCCGACCCAAGTCCGCGCGAGCGGAGGGCGAGCATGAAGCTCCAGGCGGCGGGTAGCAGCGAGCCCCAGTAGCCGGCGCTCATCCCGGCGGGCGCCCCGTCCGGGCGGCCTTCCAGGCAGGGGATCATCATGATCGGCACTTCGTGCAGGTGGTCGTTGAGGTACTTGGCGGAGTCGACGACCAGCGGGGTCCGGTCGTCGCGGCTGTCGCCGTAGGTGGGCTTCTCGGCGTCGAGGTACGGGGTCGCCGCGGTGCGGTAGATGTCGGCGATCGCCTTCTTCTTCTCGTCGTCGTCGACGAAGACGAACTGCCAGCCCTGGGAGTTGGAGCCCGTCGGCGCCTGCAGTGCCAAGTCGAGGCATTCCATGACGATCTCGCGCGGTACGGGCTTTTCCAGGTCGAGGCGTTTGCGGACCGAACGGGTGGTCGTCAGCAGTTCGTCGAGCGTCAAATCGAGGGTTTCAGAGGGCATCTTCGGAGACTACATTCGCTTTCATGACTGCCGCGCTGACGTCAGAAGTCATCGATCGTCTGAACCAGGCCCACTACGGATGGCTCACCACAATCGCCAAGTCCGGCCAGCCGGTGCCGAAGTTGATCTGGTTCTACTTCGACGGAGAAGCGCTGTTCGTCTACAGCAGTCCCACCGCGGCGAAGGTCGCGCACGTCAGGCGCCACCCGCAGGTGAGCCTCAACCTGGATTCCGACGGCAGCGGCGGCGGGATCGTCGTCGTCGGTGGCGAAGCGACCGTCGACGCCGAGGGCGTGGACTGCCGCGAAGACGGACCGTACTGGGCCAAGTACGGGCCGGCCGCCGACCAGTTCGGCTTGACCGACTCGATGGTGGACTACAGCACCCGACTGCGGATCAGCGTCGACAAGGTGTGGACGACTCCCACCGCCTGACCCCGTCCCGTCCCGTCCCGGAAATACATCAGGCCCTCCCCCGGGGATTGGTCGGGGAGGGCCTGATGGGTTCTTGGGTGTGCCAGGGCTACTTGCCGTTGAGGTGGGCGATGTAGGCGGGGCCATGGTTGCCGTACCAGCCGGGCTTCACGGTGGGGGCGGGGGTGGCGTAGGTGCCGGGGCTGAAGGAGTAGCCGGGGCCCTGCGGGGTGGTCGAGGTGCTGGCGCTGGCGACTCCGGCCAGTCCGAGGGCGGCGGCGCCGATCATGGTGGCGGTGACGAGGCTGCGGGCGATGGCGTTCATGGTGAATCCTTCTGTTCGAGTGACCTTTTGGTCTTGGCCGGCCGGTGTGTTCCGGCGATGGGATAACTATGTCCCAGCGCAACGACGGTGTCTGTCGGGTGACTGGTGGATGAGCCGGATGAACACCGTGTCCACCGATCGGGGGACGCCGCCGCGCCTACTGGAAGTCGCGCGACTTCGACTTGACCCGCAGGTCGATCGGCCCCAGTCGGTCGGCGACGATGGTGACCGCTCCGGTCGCGTTCTGCACGATTCCGCGGATCACCAGCGCCGACGCCGTCTGCGCCAGCTTGCGGTGCCGCCCCCACACTCCCCTCGAGCACATCACGTTGACCATGCCGGTTTCGTCCTCGAGGTTCATGAACGTCACCCCCTGAGCGGTCGCGGGTCGCTGCCGGTGGGTCACCGCGCCTGCGACGAGAACCCGGGTGCCGTCCGGTACCGACAACAGCCGGTTGGCCGGCACGACGCCCAGCTCGTCGAGGCGTTCGCGGAGGAACTGGACGGGGTGACTGCCCGGCGAGACACCGGTGGCCCAGACGTCGGCGGCGGTCAACTCGAGGTGCGTCATGCCGGGCAGGGACGGGACGTGCGAGGAGGACCCGACGCCGGGCAACCGGTCGGGACGCTCGGAGGCCGCGGCTCCCGCCGCCCACAGCGCCTCCCGTCGGCTGACACCGAAACAACCGAGCGCCCCCGCCGTCGCCAACGCCTCGGTCTGCGGCACCGACAGCTGCACCCGGCCGGCAAGGTCGACAAGAGACGTGAACGCGCCGTTGCCCTTTCGGTCCTCGACGATGCGCTCGGCCAACTCGTCGCCGATGTGCCGCACCGCACCGAGACCGAGCCTGACCTCGAGACCACGGTTCTCCAGCGTGGCGTGTGCCAGGCTGGCGTTCACGTCGGGTCCGTGCACCAGCACCCCGTGCCGACGGGCGTCGGCGACCAACGACTGAGGCGAATAGAAACCCATCGGCTGCGCCCGGAGCAACGCGGCGCAGAACACCGCGGGGTGATGCAGCTTGAACCACGACGAATAGAACACCAGCGAGGCGAACGACAGCGAATGACTCTCCGGGAAACCGAAATTGGCGAAGGCCTCCAACTTCTCGTAGATCCGGTCGGCGACGTCACCGGTGATGCCGTGGCGCTCCCTCATGCCGTCGTAGAACCGGCTGCGGAGCCGCTTCATCTTCTCGGTGGACCTCTTGGACCCCATGGCCCGACGCAACTGGTCGGCCTCGGCGGCGGAGAAACCCGCGCAGTCCACGGCCAACTGCATCAGCTGTTCCTGAAACAACGGTATTCCCAGCGTCTTTCGCAGCGCCTGCTCCATCGACGGGTGATCGTAGGTGACCTCCTCCTCCTCGTTGCGGCGCCTGATGTACGGGTGCACCGAGCCGCCCTGGATGGGCCCCGGGCGGATCAGCGCGACCTCGACAACCAGGTCGTAGAACACCCGCGGCTTCAGCCGGGGCAACGTGGCCATCTGCGCGCGGGACTCCACCTGGAACACCCCGATCGAATCGGCGCGCTGCAGCATCTCGTAGACGGCCGCCTCGGACAGGTCGAGCTTGGACAGGTCGACCTCGAGGCCCTTGTGTTCGGCGGCCAGGTCGATGGCGTAGTGCAGCGCCGAGAGCATGCCAAGCCCGAGCAGGTCGAACTTCACCAAACCGATTGCCGCACAGTCATCCTTGTCCCACTGAAGCACGCTGCGGTTCTCCATGCGCGCCCACTCCACCGGGCATACGTCGGCGATCGGCCGGTCACAGATCACCATGCCGCCGGAGTGGATGCCCATGTGTCGAGGCAAGTCCTTGACTTGCAGCGCCAGGTCGATCACCGGCTTGGGAATCTCCTCGACGTCGGGTGAGTCCGCAAGACCGTTCCACTTGCTGATCTGCTTGCTCCAGGCGTCCTGCTGCCCCTGGGAGAATCCCAGCGCCCTGGCCATGTCGCGTACCGCGCTGCGACCGCGGTAGGTGATGACGTTGGCGACCTGGGCGGCATAGTCGCGGCCGTAGCGTTCGTAGACGTACTGAATCGCCTTCTCGCGCAAGTCGGATTCGATGTCGATGTCGATGTCCGGCGGCCCGTCGCGCGCCGGCGACAGGAACCGCTCGAACAGCAACTCGTTGGCAACGGGGTCGACGTTGGTGACGCCGAGGGCGTAACAGACCGCGGAGTTGGCCGCCGAACCCCGGCCCTGGCACAAGATGTCGTTGTCCTTGCAGAACCGGGTGATGTCGTGCACGACGAGGAAGTAGCCGGGAAAGTCGAGCTTGGCGATGACGTTCAGTTCGTGCTCGATCTGGGCGTAGGCCTGCGCGGCCCGCTCCGGCGGGCCGTACCGATCCCGAGCACCGGTCATCACGAGGTGGCGCAGCCAGCTGTCCTCGGTCTGCCCCGCAGGCACTTCGAACGGAGGCAGCTTCGGGGCGATGAGCGCCAACCCGAATGCACACTGTTCGCCCAGTTCGGCCGCGGCCGCCACCGCCCCGGGGTGCCTGGCGAACAGCCGGGCCATTTCGTCACCCGACCGCAGATGCGAGCCACCCAGCGGCGCAAGCCATCCGCTGGCCTCGTCCATCGAATTGCGTGCCCGGATCGCCCCCATCGCCATGGCCAGTCTGCCGCGGGTCGGTTCGGCGAAGTGCGCGGCCGTGGTGGCGACGACGCCCACCCCGAACCGCGGTGCCAGGGCGGCGAGCTGGGCGTTGCGCTCGTCGTCGAGGGGGTGGCCGTGGTGACTGAGCTCGACGCTTACCCGGTCGGCCCCGAACCGGTCAACCAGATCGGCGAGCGCAGCGTCGGCGGCAGCCGGTCCGCCCGTTGACAACGCTTGTCGCACATGCCCTTTGCGACATCCGGTGAGGATCTGCCAGTGCCCACCGGCCGCCTCGGTCAGCGCGTCGAAGTCATAGCGCGGCTTGCCCTTCTCCCCTCCGGCGAGGTGGGCCGCGGCCAGCTCCCTCGACAATCGCCGGTACCCCTCCGGCCCGCGTGCCAGCACCAGCAGGTGCGGTCCTGGCGGATCGGGCACCTCGGTGCGGGGCACGTTTCCCAACGACAGCTCGGCGCCGAACACCGTCTGAACGTCGAGTTCCCTTGCCGCCTCGGCGAATCGGACCACCCCGTACAACCCGTCGTGGTCCGTCAGCGCGATGGCCCGCAGGTTCAGTCGGGCGGCCTCCTCGACGAGCTCCTCCGGGGTACTCGCCCCGTCGAGGAAGCTGAACGCCGAGTGGGCGTGCAGTTCGGCATACGGGGTGGACGTGCCCGTGCGTCGGTGACCGTTTGGCCGCTCGTAGCTCCCCCGCTTGCGGGACCAGGCCGGACTGTCCCCACCGTCGCCGGTGGGCTCGGGCAGGCGGGACCCGGCGCGGCGCGGTTTGCTGGTGAGCACGCGCTGCATCTCACCCCAGGTCGACGGCCCGTCGTTCCAACCCATCCTGCAAATCTAGTCGAACATCGGTTCGAATTCTAGGTCGCGTACGTGATGACCAGGGCTCCGGAGCTCGCCTGCACACAGTCCAGCAGCCGCAACGATTGCCGAACGCCAGGGCCGAACAACCGTCGGCCCTCACCCAGGACGATCGGAGCAACCATCAACACGTACTCGTCGATCACCCCGGCCTTCGCCAGCGAGCGGATCAGCATGCCGCTGCCCATGATCACCAGATTGGCGTCCGATCGCTGCTTGAGCGCCGTACCTCGGCGGCGACGTCCCGTTCAGCGCATCCCGGAACGGCCCACCCTGCGCGTTCCAGGACTCGAGCAGATCCTCGTAGCTCCGTCTCCCCAACAAGAAGTCGAATCCGACTGACATCCGCTCGCCCATCGTCGCGGTGACCGTCGCGTCGCTGTACGGCACCGCCCAGCTGCCGTGCGTGAACCCGTCACGGGTGTCCTCGTCCGGCCGCCCTGGCGCCTGCATCACCCCGTCGAGCGTGACCCAATTCGTCACGATGACCTTGCCCGTCACGTGCCCATCACCAACTCCTCACCGACCTCGGAGATGAAGACCTTCGACATGACGATGAGTAATCGCCACCCCGCTTGTCTACCCAGGAGGACTACTGACAAGGAGACCGTGATGACACCCGCCACGCCCCCGGTCGTCGACCAGGCCACCTGGCACACCGCACTCGACGAGCTGCGCGCACGAGAGAAGGCCGCGACCCGCGAACTGGACGCGATCGCCGCACAGCGCCGCCGGTTGCCGATGGTCGAGATGCCGGAGTACACGTTGACCGGCGCCGACGGGCCCGTTGTGCTGGCCGACGTGTTCGACGGCAGGCGCCAGCTCATCGTCTACAACCACATGTGGACCGACGGCGCGGAGTGGCAGTGCGGCGGCTGCACCGGCTTCACCTCGCAGTTCACCCGGCTGGAGTTCCTGGCCGCCTACGACGCCCGGTTCGTCATCGTGACGAACGGTCCCATCGAGGAGGCCCTGGCCTACAAAGCGAGGGTCGGCAACCAGATGGACTGGTACTCGTCGTCGGAGAGCAGCTTCGGTGCCGACGTCGGGGCGGCACCCGGCACCGGCTTCGCCGTCAACGTCTTCCTCCGCGACGGTGACACCGTCTACCGCACGTGGCACACCGACGGCCGCGGCACCGAGCAGCTCAGCCACAGCTTCGCGCTGATCGACCTGTTGCCGTGGGGCCGCCAGGAGGAATGGCAGGATTCACCCGCGGGTTGGCCGCAGTCGCCGACGTACTCCAAGTGGCTGGACTCCCCCGACATCGCCAAGGTCTACGGCAGCGGCTAGCGCAACGGAAAGTCCTGTCCCCGCTCGGATTCCGGCCGCGGACCGAAGTAGCGCCGGTCGTCCTCGTCGATCGCGACGTCGTTGATACTCGCTTCTCGGCGGCGCATCAGGCCGTTGTCGTCGAACTCCCAGAGCTCGTTGCCGTAGCTGCGGTACCACTGGCCGCCGGCGTTGCGGCACTCGTACTGAAAGCGCACCGCGATCCGGTTCCCGGCGAAACTCCACAGACCCTTGCGGAGCGCGTAGTCCAGCTCGCGCTCCCACTTGGCCGTCAGGAAGTCGACGATCGCGGCGCGGCCCGTGACGAACTGGTCGCGATTACGCCACTGCGAATCCACGGTATAGGCCAGGCTCACGCGGTGCGGATCGCGGGTGTTCCAGGCGTCCTCGGCCGCCTGGACCTTGACGAGTGCGCTCTCCAGGTCGAAGGGCGGGAACGGGGGTTTGGAGTCGTCGGCCATGCCGACCATCATGGCCCCCGCGCTCGTGATCCTGCTGATTTTCGCCTCGGCGGTGGTGACGTTCCGGCGACTCAGTCCACGTATTCGGCGGTGCCGTCGTCAAGCACCACGCGCGCGTTCGAGCCGTCGACCCCGGCGGCCTCGGTGCGGAACACCGCATGCCCGGGTTCGGTGCGCCACACCGATGTCGTCAGCGTCTCGCCGGGGAACACCGGCGAGGTGAACCGTGCGCCGACGGCCGTGATCTTGGTGGCGTCGTTGCCTCCGAGTTCGGCCACCAGTACCCGACCGGCGACCCCATAGGTGCACAGCCCGTGCAGGATTGGCTTCGGGAAGCCCGCGAGATTCTGCGCGAACCACGGATCGCTGTGCAGCGGATTGCGGTCCCCCGACAGCCGATAGATCAGCGGCTGATCCTCGGTCGTGGGCAGCGCGACCTTGGCGTCCGGCTCGCGATCCGGGATCTGCGGGGCGACGGGGCGCTCGCCGGGCTGACCGCCGAAACCGCCCTCGCCGCGGATGACGGCGGTCGACGTCGTCTCCGCGACGACCTTCCCCGTATCCGGGTCGGTGCCGGTGCCCTTGAGCACCAGGATGGCGTTCTTGCCCTCGCCCTTGTCCTGGACGTCGACGACCTCGGAGGTCACGTTGAGCTTGCCCGACGTCGGCAACGGCGCATACAGGCGAATCTGCTGCGAACCGTGCAGCAGCATGGCCCAGTTGAACGAGCCCACCTCGGCGGCCGCTCCCCACGCCGGGCAGGCGATGACGGCGTAGGTCGGCAGCACCTGCTGTTGGATGTCGTGGCTGTTCTCGGTGGTGAACGCCAGATCCTTGGTGCCTGCGCCGACGCCGAGGGCGTAGAGCAGCGTGTCGCGCTCGGTCCACTCGAACGGTTGCGGCGCGGTGGTGGCACCGATGGCGTCGGGGTTGATCGGCATGCTCTGCTCCCTTGAAGGCGGTGGCGGCGGCTCAGTCGGACGATAGCGCGACGGTCCCGGACCGCCCACCGAGGGTTGACCTTTGCCGAAGCAGGGGTGACCATGACTCGCATGCGCTATGTCGTTACCGGCGGTACCGGGTTCATTGGCCGCCGCCTCGTGTCCGCGATTCTCGCCGGGAACGACGACGACGAGGTCTGGGTCCTGGTCCGCCGGGAGTCGCTGTCGCGCTTCGAGCGGCTCGCGACGCAGTGGGGCGACCGCGCGAAACCGCTGGTCGGAGATCTCACGTCGGCCAACCTGGGGCTCACCGAGGCGGCCGTCACCGAACTCGGAACCGTCGACCACGTGGTGCACTGCGGCGCCGTCTACGACGTGACGGCCGACGACGAGGCTCAACGCGCCGCCAACGTCGACGGGACGAAGGCGGTGGTCGACCTCGCGTTGCGGGTGGACGCCACCCTGCACCACGTGTCGTCGATCGCGGTGGCCGGCACCTTCCGCGGCGAGTACACCGAGGACGACTTCGACGTCGCACAGGATCTGCCGACGCCGTACCACCAGACGAAGTTCGAAGCCGAGATGCTGGTGCGCGCCGCCCCAGGTTTGCGATACCGGATCTACCGGCCCGCCGTCGTCGTCGGCGACTCCCGCACCGGCGAGATGGACAAGGTCGACGGTCCGTACTACTTCTTCGGGCTGCTGGCGAAACTGGCGGTGCTGCCGAAGTACACGCCGATCGTGCTGCCCGACACCGGCCGCACCAACGTCGTCCCCGTGGACTACGTCGTCGACGCGGTCGCCGAGATCATGCACGCGCCCGGCCGCGACGGTCAGACGTTCCACCTGACGGCACCGAAGTCGATTGGGCTCAAGCACATCTACCGCGGCGTGGCCAAGGAGGCCCACCTGCCGGGACTTCGCGGTTCGCTGCCTGGGTCGCTGGCGACGCCATTCCTCACCGCCACCGGCCGGGCCAAGATCCTGCGCAACATGGCGGCGACCCAGCTGGGCATCCCCGCGGAAGTCCTCGACGTCGTCGACCTCACCCCGACCTTCACCTCCGACAACGCCGTAGAAGCGTTGCAGGGCAGCGGAATACGGGTTCCCGAGTTCGCAGCCTACGCCCCGCTGCTGTGGCGCTACTGGGCCGAACACCTTGACCCCGACCGCGCCCGCCGCGACGATCCCGCTGGCGCGCTGGTCGGCCGTCACGTCGTGATCACGGGTGCATCCAGCGGCATCGGCCGAGCCTCCGCCATCGCCGTAGCCGAACGTGGGGCGCGGGTGTTCGCCTTGGCGCGCAACGCCGAAGCGCTCGACGACCTGGTCGCCGAAATCCGCGAATCCGGCGGCGACGCACACGCATTCACGTGCGACGTCACCGATTCGGCGTCGGTGGACCACACCGTGAAGGACATCCTCGGCCAGTTCGGTCACGTCGACTACCTGGTCAACAACGCGGGCCGTTCCATCCGGCGTTCGGTGTCGGCCTCCACCGACCGGCTGCACGACTACGAACGCGTGATGGCGGTCAACTACTTCGGCTCGGTGCGGATGGTGCTGGCACTGCTGCCGCATTGGCGCGAACGACGGTTCGGGCACGTGGTGAACGTCTCGAGCGCGGGCGTGCAGGCCAACAGCCCGAAGTACAGCGCCTACGTCCCGAGCAAGGCCGCGCTCGACGCCTTCGCCGAAGTGGTTGGCACCGAGACACTTTCCGACCACATCACCTTCACCAACATCCACATGCCGTTGGTCAAGACACCGATGATCGCGCCCTCGAGCAAGCTCAACCCGATGCCCGCCATCACCGCGGACCACGCGGCCGCGATGGTGGTCCGCGGACTGGTGGACAAACCCGCCAGGATCGACACCCCGCTCGGCACGCTGTCCGACATCGGCCACTACTTCGCCCCGGGCCTGTCCCGCCGGATCATGCACCAGCTGTATCTCGGCTATCCGGATTCGCCGGCCGCCCGAGGTGTCACGGCGCCGGCGGAGCACCAGCCGACGCGGCGGCCGAGACGGCCCGTTCGCGTGCTGGGCCCGGGCCTGATGAACCTCCGAACGCCGGGACCCGTGAAGCGGGCGGTCCGACTGGTACCTGGTGTGCACTGGTGACGGCCCCACCCTAATGTTGACGATGTGACAGAAGTCGTGAAGACGGACGCGGACGCGACGACGCGATTGCCCGTCTTCGCCGACGTGGACACGGGCGTGGACGACGCCATGGCGCTCGCCTACCTGCTTGGCAGCGCCGACGCCGAGATCGTCGGCATCGCCTCGACCGCAGGCAACGTGCCCGTCGACCAGGTCTGTGTCAACAACCTGGGGCTTCTCGCACTCTGCGGTGCCGGTGACATCCCGGTGTCCAAGGGTGCCGACCGTCCGCTGGCGACCCCCCTGCGCACCGCCGAGGACACCCATGGCCCGGAGGGGATCGGCTACGCGCAACTGCCCGCTTGCGACGGTCGACTTACCGACTACGACGCGGCCACGGCCTGGGTGCGTGCGGCCCGCGAATACCCGGGAGAGCTCATCGGGTTGGTCACCGGACCGTTGACCAACCTGGCGCTCGCCATGCGCATCGAACCGAACCTGCCCAGGTTGCTGCGGCGGCTCGTCATCATGGGCGGCGCGTTCGACTACCGCGGCAACACCACGCCGGTGGCCGAATGGAACATCAGCGTGGACCCCGAGTCGGGCTCGGAGGTCTTCACCGTGTGGGGCGCGGCGTGGGGCTTGGACAAGCCGACACACCTGCCAATCGTGTTGGGGCTCAACCTCACCGAGCACGCCGCGATGACACCCGCGATCCTCAGCCGGTTGGCGGCAGCCGCCGGGTCCGCCACCAGTCCGATGAGCGTGCTCGACGACCGAGGCACCCGATCAGCCGCCTCCAATCCGCTGATTCGCGTTCTCGAGGACGCGATGCGCTTCTACTTCGAGTTCCACTTCGACCAGGGCGAGGGCTACCTGGCCCACCTGCACGATCCGCTCGCCGCCGCGGTCGCACTGGACCCCGACCTCGTCGCATACCGGCAGGCGACCGTCGACGTCGAACTGACGGGCACCCTGACCCGCGGGATGACGGTGGCCGACTGGCGTGGGCACTGGGGGCGATACCCCAACGCGCACATCGGCGTTCAAGTCGACCCTGAGGCCTTCTTCGACCGGTTCATCGCGCGGGTGGGGCCCTTCGCCGCCACGTTGGGCTGACGATTGCGTACGTCCCGCTATTCATAGACCCCCTCCAGGAACCACTGCCGCTGCCGGTAGCACAGCAGCATCGCCCGGTCGACGACGTCTCCTCGACCACCCGGCTCCTCGATCAGCACCTGCACTCGCGCCGTGCGCCCCGCCTTGCCCGACTCCTGCGGGTCCCACCACCTTTCGTCGACCGGCCATGGACCCGCCCACCACCGCAATCGCCCCGACCTGCCGTCCCCGGTCAACCGCACCGGGTCCGCCGAGAACGCCCCCCGCCCCGTCACCCGCACCGGATTGCCCTCGGCGTCGAGGAGCTCGACCGGATCGTCGAGCAGCACGGCAGGCGACGGTTCGGGGAGCTGACCCGGCCAAGGCTGGCCGGGGTCGGCCCGAGGGACGGGTTCGTCGCCTAGCGGCGTGAAGGTGATGCGCTCGGCGGGCCCACGACCACCGCTGAGCACCGGCACCTGCACCGACTCCGGCCCGAGCAGACCCTGAACGCGCACCAGTGCCCGACGTGCCCGCAACCGGTCGTCGTCACCGGAGGAACCCCACAGCGGCAGCTGCAACGCCGAAGCCGACACCACTTCCACCGGCCGAAGCCGCAGGGTGACGATCGGACCGCCCAACCCTGCGGGGCGGCCTTCGCGGCGGCGGTTCAACCAACCGTCGAGCTGCCAGCGCACCCGGTCGGCCGTGGCGTCCTCGGTCAGCGGCTCGGCGCATCGCCAGACACGGTGCATCTCCTCACCGTTGGCGGTGACCGCATGGATCGCCAACCGCGTACAGCCGACCCCGGCCGCCTCCAGGCTGCGATGCAGTTCGCCGGCCAGCGACCGGCCGGCGAACGCGGCGGCGTCGACCCGGTCCACGGGGGGATCGCAGTCCATGACCGCGTCGAGCTCAGGTGGTGTGTCGCGACCCGACGGTCCGCGTGCCGACTCCCCCCTGGCGAACCGGTGAGCGGAGATCGCATCGGCCCCGAACCGGGATGCCACGTCGGTGCGCGACAGTTCGGCGAACTGCCCGATGCTTCGAATTCCCATGCGCCACAACAAGTCGGCCAAATCGTCCCGCCCGGGTGCCGACAGACTCGGTTCGGTGGCCAGCTGCCGGATCGACAGGGCGGCCAGAAAGGCCGCATCCCCACCGGGTTCGACGATGTACCCGGCGCGAGCGGCGAACACCGCGGTGGCCAACTGGTCGGCGATGCCGACCTGACACTCCGCGCCCGCCGCGGCGACCGCGTCCACCAACCGCTCCGAGGCCGACTGCTCCGACCCGAAGTAGCGGGCCGCGCCCCGCACGGACAACACCAGCAGGCCCGGCCGCAATACCTCCGCGCGTGGCACGACCTCGTCGACGGCCGCCGTCACACCTTCGAAGTGCCTGGCGTCACGGCCAGGATCGGCGGTGGCCACGTGGACACTTGGGCAGCGAGACTGAGCCTCCCTGCGACGCAGACCCCTGCGCACCCCGGCCGCACGAGCCGACGCCGAACATGCCACCACGCGATTGGCCAGTGTGACCACTACGGGATCGGTCGCCGGTAGACCCGCCGCGGCGGCCGCCGCCACCGCGGGCCAGTCCATGCACCAGATGGCCAGCACTCGGCCTGGCACGTCATCCGCCCACTACTCGAGCCAGACCGACGGAGCGGCCGGAGGCCCTGGTGGCCAGTCGCACCCGGCTTATCCGTCCGCATCCCGGGGTGGGCGCACCGACGCCAGCGCCCGTCACCTCGAAGCCACAGACCCTCGACTCCAGTCGCGCCGAAGCACCGTGCCAGTCGCCGTCGACGACCAGAAGGGTGCAGCCCTTCTGTCGCGCCCTGGCCGTCACCGCACGCGCCCTCGTCGGTGCGACAGACCGTCCCCCAAGGCCGAGCACCACCAGATCCAGTCCGTCCATCAACACCGCGGCCACTTCCACCGGATCGGCGCCGGGATCGGGGATCACCGCGAGCCTGCTCAGATCGGCACCCATCTCGACGGCAGCAAGCAGACCCACCCCTGGCTGACCCACGATCGCCGCGTGCCCACCCGCCGCCGTCACCGCGGCCACCAATCTGAGTGGCAACGACCGGGCTCCCGACAACACCGCCACCGAACCACGCGGCAACGAGTCCGGCAGCAGTTCGGACAACGATTCCGGTACCGGTAGCAAATTTTCTGCAGCCGGAATCGAGGTGCGCGACGGCATGGATCCGCGGTGCGTCGGACCCGCCGAGGTCGACGCCCTTCCGGACACCTCGGCCATCTTGCGTCGAAGGTGTTCCACCTGCTCAGCACGGCTTTTCCCGGCCTGAGTCACATCCATCACGACTGCCACGAGAACACCTTGCGCACCATCCGACTCGATCCCTCATTCGAAAATATGTTCGATTGAACGAGTAAACACTCACCCACCGACACCGTCAAGCGGGTCGGACTCACCGGCAGGCCCCTGTACGCCTCCAGTGAAATACCCGGGTGGCAGTTCCCAGGGTCGGCTAGAGTTTGGTCACCGGAACCCGCTTCGGAATGGGACTGGTGCGCGCGTCCAGCACCAGGGACCGCGCGGAATCGCCTCGCGATTCGCCGAAGGACAAGCGTTGGCAATTCGGGGATTAGTAAGGACAGCATCATGAGGTCACATCGCCTGGCTCGCCGTGTCGCGGCCTACGCAGGAGGTGCCGCCGTCGTCGCGATGGTCAGCCTGACCGCAGCGTGCGGCGGCAGTTCGGACAAGGCCCCCGAGACCACTACCCCCTCGACGACCACCGCGCCGTCGTCGTCGGCCCCCTCGGTGACACCCACCGAGAAGTCGATCAACCCCACGGGTGGCAACCTGTTCACGCCTCCGGTCAAGGCGCCGCCCGCGCCGACGGCGATCCCCGGCGACAACTGAAATCCCGTCCGTTCGCGAATCCGGCGCAGGACCGTCCGACGACCCCATGCCGTCACCGACTCTGACAGCACCACGGACCAGGCGCTCCAACGCCTGGCCGTGGCTGCTGCCCGTCATCATGCTTGCCGTTCTGGCGCTGGCCTCTGATCTACGGATCACGCCGGGCACCGGGCGGTCCAACATGATCGACGGACCCTTCGCCTCGTTGTTGGCCGCGTCGACCGATCTCGGACCGGCCCGCGGCGATCACGTCCAACTCACCGCGATGTTGCGCGACGACCGTCGCCCCGACGCGCTGATCGGCTGGGCGAGGCAGCACGGCCTCACCGTGCAATGGCGCACCAGCGACGGCTGGGCCGTCGTCGAGGGCGCCCCCGACCGCGTGGCAGATGCACTCGCCGTCGAGGTTCACGACTACCGCGGCCAGCGCGGTCAGGAGTTCTACGCCTCACCGCAGCAGCCGGAGGTGCCGACCCCGCTACGGGGCGAAGTGCAGCAGCTCGGCCGAATCCTCAGTTACACACCGCATCACGAATCGCGGCCGGACATCCTGCCGCTCGACGTCCCCGACCGCGGACTGTCGCCCACCGCCCTGCTCAACACCTATAACGCGGCGGGCTTGGCGCGCAGCGGATTCACGGGCAAGGGCACGACGATCGTGATCTTCGCGTTCAACGGCTTCGCCCAGTCCGACCTCGACACCTTCGCCGACATCAACGGCCTTCCTCGGTTCACCCCGACCGTCGTCGGCGATCAACTGAAGGAGCCGTACGGCGAGACCACGATGGATCTCGAAGTCGCCCATGCGATTGCCCCCGACGCCAAGTTGGTCGTCGTCAACGCGCGACCGACCGTCGAGGGTGACGGCGCGTTCCAGAAGATCGGGCAGATGCTCGAGGACACCAATGAGCAGTTCCCGGGTGCGATTTGGAGCCTCTCGATCGGCTGGGGTTGCGACAAGCTGCTCACCGCAGCGGATTTGGAGCCCGTGCGCTCCGCGCTCGTCGACGCCCACGAGAACGGCACCACGGCGTTCAACGCCAGTGGCGACCTCGCCGGGCTGGAATGCAAGGGCGGTGACGACTGGGACTCCCCGCCGGGACCGTCCGACGTCGGGCTGGATTCCATTGCCTCCCTTCCTGAAATGACCAGTGTGGGCGGCACCACGCTGTCCACCGACTCCGAAGGCAGGTGGCTCGCCGAGCAGGCCTGGTTCGACGTCCCGCTCTCCCAGGGCACCGGCGGGGGCGTGTCGACGCTCTTCGGCCGACCCCCGTGGCAGCAGGTCGCGTCGGGACAGATTCCGGCCGACCGCAATACGGGCATGCGTCTGACCCCCGACATCTCCGCCGTCGCCGACCCGTTCACCGGGGTGAAGATCGTGCTCAACGGCGACAACGTCGTCGGCGGTGGCACCTCGCAGTCGGCACCCATCTGGGCGGGGCTGACCGCGGTGATGACTCAGTTCCTAAAGGAGAACGGCGGTCGCGAGATCGGCGACATCAACCCCCTGCTCTACCGCATCGCACGAGGCGCGCCGCTGCCCGCCTTCCGGGACGTGACGTTGGGCGGCAACGCCGTCGACACCGCGGGGCCGGGTTACGACCTGGTCAGCGGACTCGGTACCCCCGACGTCGACAATCTCGCCCGGAATCTGCTGACTATTCAGGTGATCGCCCAATGAGGGCCCGAAGGCGATCGGGAGTGAGGATCGCAGCGAGGGACGAGCGAGGACCGGAGCGAGCGGGAGCCGAGACATGAGTATCGAACCGGACACCGACGGCCCCACCCCGGGAATGGTCGAGTGCCGGGTGTGCAAGACCGAGGTGCCCGAAGGCGAGTACTGCGGCCTGTGCGGCATTCCCCTCAGCGAGCATCGCGCCGACGGGCCGGGATGGTTGCGTGCCACCGCCTACAGCGCCTCCCCCGGAGAACACCTCTTCCGACCCAACATCGTCAGCTCGCTGTTCCCGCATCTGTCTCCGGGTTCACGCAAGCCGTTCCTCGTCGGCCTCCTGGTCATCCTGGCTGCCCTGGTGGCCACCAGCCTGTTCCGGCTACCGGCGGCGTTGATCACCGTCGCCGCACTGGGTTTGCCCCTGCTGTTCCTGATCTACCTGCAGGAGTCCGACGTCTACGACGACGTCCCCACCGGAACCCTGGTCGCCACGGCGGGATTGGGCATCGGACTCGGCGTCGGATGGGTGCTCTGGACGGGCGCCGTCGTCGCGCAGGCCTACGACGTCGGGCTGGGGATGGGCATCGCGGGATCGCGCATCCTGCGCGACGGGCTCGGCGTCCCCATCGGCGGGGTGATCCTCATGCTCGTCCCCGCACTGGTGGTGAGATTGGTGCGACCCGGCCAGCGAGAAGCCCTCGACGGCTTTGCCATTGGCGCACTCGGTGCCCTGATGTTCACCGCGGCGGCCCAAATGACCCGGTTGTCACCACAATTCGCGGGCGGCATGATCGCGCGCTCACGACCGATGAACGGCTTGATCGTCGAGGCGGGCATCCGTGGCGTGGCCGTGCCGCTGACCGCGGCCGCCGTGGGCGGTCTGATCGGCACGGTGCTGTGGTTCACCCGTCCGGAGAACAAGAAGCACCAGCACCGCCACTACGTCCGACTCGTCGTGGCCGTGTTCGCACTGGTGATTCTGGTGCTCTACGCCGGCCTCGGCCTGGTCGACGTGGCCAGGATGCCCCAATTGCTGCAACTGACATTGCATCTCGGCGTGGCGGCGGCCGCGCTACTCGCGTTGCGGGTCGGGCTGCATCTGGCGTTGCTGCACGAAGCCCACGACGAGATCCTCTCCGACCAACCGTTGCTGTGCCAGCACTGCGGGCACGTCGTCCCCGACATGGCCTTCTGTGTCGCCTGCGGCGCGGCCACCAGGGCATCCTCACGATCGTCGCGGCAGGCCCGGCGTGACATTCGACCGGTCCGCATCGAACCAGGGGCGGACGACGCGTGACGACGATCGTCCAGGGCTACTCGACGCAGGCAGGCACGTACACCGCACCGGCGCTGCGCAAGACCTCCCACCGTCGGCTCCTCGTCGTCTGGGTGGCCGCCATCGGTCTGGTCGCCGCCGGGCTGGTCGCGATGTCGGGCGCATTGGAGAAGCCGTCGCCCCGGTACGTCTGTCCACCCGATTGCGGGCGACCGCCGATGGGACTGCCGGTGACGATCAATCCCCGCTTCACCGCGCCGGACGGGGCGTTCTCGGTCGCCTACCCGGCGGAGGGCACGGCCTACAACGTCACCGCCGGCGACCGCGGCATCACCGCCGACCTGCTGGCCGGCGACGGCGGCACCATGCGGTTGTTCAGCGAGCCAGCTGCCGGCCGCACCCCGAAGCAGATCGCCGATCGGCTGGTCAAGTCGACCTTCCCCGATACGAAGATGGCCTACGAAATCCCCAACGCGATGGTCGGATACCAACCGGGGTACGGCCTGGTTGCCGATTGTTGGCCACAGGGCTCGAACGCGAGTTACACCCGAATGCGGGTGGTCGTCATGGTGGCCGTGAAGAACGACCTCGCCTTGGTGGCCGGTGCCGTAGGTCCGTACCACGCCTTCGGCCCCGACTTCGGGTCGGGAAAGCCGTCGGCGGCGAACCTGCAAATTGCCCTTGACATGGGTAAATACGTCAACAGCTTCCATTGGCGCGGCGACCCGCCGCGCTGACGGCCACCTTCCGGACCGATGTGATCGGGGTTTCCCACGGCTAAATGGTGACATTGACAAATGTCACCAATCGCTGTTGTACTTCGGGTTGTGACGACCAATACGATGCCAACGCGGGGTTCCCGGCGATCGCGCGCCGCAGCCACGGTGAGCGGCCTGACGCTGCGACAGATCAGCGCGGCGCTACCGCCCGAACGGGCGTGGGGCTTGTGGGCGTCCCGCCGGATCGTCGAGCGGATCATGGACTCCTTCGGCCCCTCGCTGGCCGGCACCGACGTCGAGAAAGTCGACGTCCGCCTGCCCGACGGCCGCCGCGTCGTCGGCGAATGGGTGCGAGGCGCGGGGGTGACGACCACTGCCACTGACCAGTGCATCTACTTCCTGCACGGCAGCGGATTCGCGCTCTGCTCACCCCGCACCCACCGCAGGCTGACGGCCTGGCTGTCCCGGCTCACCGGGCTCCCCGTGTTCTGCCTCGACTACCGCCTTGCCCCGCGGCATCGCTTTCCCGCTGCCGCCGTCGACGCCCGGTCCGGCTGGGACTGGCTGTGCACCGTGCAGGGCTTCGCGCCGGATCGCGTCGTCATCGCAGGTGATTCGGCAGGCGGGCATCTCGCCGTCGACCTGCTGCTGCAGCCCGACGTCGCGCATCCGGCCGGTCTCGCCCTGTTCTCCCCGCTGCTCGATCTGACGTTCGGGCTGGCGCGCGCGAGAGAAGAACTGCGGCGCGACCCCGCGATACGCGCCGCCGACGCCGCGAAACTAATCGGGTTGTATTGCGCGGGAACGGACCTCACACATCCCCGGCTCACCCTCGACGTTGCGGGCGGGCGGCGGATGCCGCCGACGCTGGTCCAAGCCGGTGGGGGCGAGATGCTCGTCGCCGACTCTCGGCGATTGGCGGCCGACATCACCGCCGCGGGTGGTGACTGCGAGCTGCAGGTCTGGCCCGATCAGGTACACGTCTTCCAAGCCCTACCGAAGCTGACCCCCGAGGCCGCACCCGCCATGCGGGAGGTGGCGGCGTTCATCGGAGAGTCGTTGCGCGGCAATGTGATCAGCCGGGCGGCAGGGTGATGAGCTTCTTCGGCTCCTCCCCCAAGCGTAGCCACGGGGCGGCGGCCGTCATCACCGGAGCGGGCAGCGGCATCGGCGCCGCATTCGCCACCGAACTCGCCCGTCGCGGCGGCCGAATCGTGTGCAGCGACGTCGACGAGGGGTCGTCGCAAGCCACGGCCGACGCCATCGTCGCCGCGGGTGGGCAGGCCACCTCGGTCCGCTGCGACGTCTCTCAACTCGACGACGTCCGACAGCTTGCCGAGGTGGCCCAGTCCTGGCACGGCGGTCCGCCGACGCTGGTCGTCAACAACGCCGGCGTCGGGGCGGGCGGTGCCGCCATCGGCGACGTCGAGATGGACGACTGGAAGTGGGTTCTCGGCATAAACCTGTGGGGTCCGATCCACGGCTGCCAGGTGTTCACCCCGATCCTGCGGGCAGCGGGCCAGCCCGCTGGGATCGTCAACGTCGGGTCGGCCGCCGCGTTCGGCGCCGCGCCCGGCATGGCGGCCTACAACGTCAGCAAGGCCGGCGTGCTGTCGCTGTCGGAGACGCTTGCCGCCGAATTGTCCGGCACCGGAATCAACGTGACGGTGCTGTGCCCGACGTTCGTCAAGACCAACATCGTCCAGGCTGGCCGGATCTCGACGCAGTCGACGCAGTTGGCGGACAAGCTGATGCGCTGGACCGGCTTCTCTCCCGAGCGCGTCGTCCGGGCGTGCCTGGACACCAACGACCGCGGCGGCCTCTACTGCATGCCGCAGCCCGACGCCCGAATCGGCTGGGGCATCAAACGATTCACACCGACGGTGTACACCCGTGCCGTCGGACTGACCAATCGCGCGACCACTTAGGAGACGACCGTGGCAATCGACATGGATGCAATGTTGGAGAAGATCAAGGATCGCCAGTGGGCGCTGGCCGACATCGACTGGGACGCACCGGGCGCCGAGACCATCAGCGACGAGTTCCGGCCCAAGCTCAAGGCGTTCATGGCCGACCTGTGCTGGATCGAGAACGTGGGCGCCCGCGGGTTCGCCGCGTTGGCCAAGAAGGCGCCGACGCCCGTCCTCGCCGAGATCTACCGCTACTTCCACGCCGAGGAACAGCGGCACGCCAACGCCGAACTCGCCCTGATGAAGCGGTGGGGCATGCTCGAAGACGGTGAGATGCCGGAGCCGAACATCAACATCCGGTTGGCCATTCAGTGGCTGGACAAGTACTCCGACGACATGTCGCTGTCGATTCTGGGGACCGTCATCCCGATGCTGGAGGTGGCGCTCGACGGCGCGCTGCTCAAGTTCTTGCTCGAAGAGGTCCACGACCCGGTGTGCCACCAGGTGTTCGAGAAGATCAACAACGACGAATCCCGGCACATCGCAGTCGACTTCGACGTGCTCAACATGATCGGCAACGCGACCGCACGCCGGCTGGCCATCCAATTCGTCGGCAACGTCGCCTCGCCGGGAGTGATCCTCGGCATGCTGATGTACGCGCCCCTGCTGAACCGGATGCGCAACAACATCGTCGAGATGGGTCTGGAACCCGAGCGGCTCTACGACGCCATGAAGCGGTTCCGGAAGATGGGCGAGCGCGCCGAGTTCACCCGCCGCGTTCCGACCTACCAGCTGCTGAAGTTCCACTCCAGGCTCGTGGTCAACCCGAACAACCCGTATCACTACCTGGCGAACTCGATGGTCTGGCTGTCCGATCGCTACCCGAACAGCCTGCTCAGCCCCATCCCCACCTGGTTCAAGGAGCTGACCTATGAACCAGCGGCCTGAGGTGCACGTCTACGACACCCTGATCGTCGGCACCGGGTTCACCGGCATCGGGGCGGCCATCAAGCTGACCCAGGCGGGCGTCGACGACATCGTCATCGTCGAACGCGACCACCGCGTCGGCGGCACCTGGCGGGACAACACCTATCCCGGTGCGGCATGCGACATTCCGTCGCTGCTGTACTCGTTCTCGTTCGTCGCCAACCCCACCTGGTCGCGGGCCTACTCCCCCGCCGACGAGATCCGGCTGCACATCGAAGACATGGTTGACCGCTTCGATGTGAGGCGGCGCATCGACTTCGGCGTCGAGGTGAACGGTTTGGCCTTCGACGAGGACGCAGGGGTGTGGGACGTGAGGACCACCGGCGGCACGGACTACCGCGCCCGCACCGTCGTACTGGCGTCGGGTCCACTGCCCGACCACAAATGGCCGAACGTCCGCGGGATCGAAACCTACGAGGGCCACAAGATCCACAGCGCCCGCTGGGATCACGACTACGACTTCACCGGCAAGCGCGTGGCGGTCATCGGGACCGGTGCGAGCGCCGTGCAGATCGTGCCGGAACTGGTCAAGCAGGCCGCCTTCGTCAAGGTGTTCCAACGCACGCCGGGCTGGGTGATCCCGCGACTGGACGTCGCCACCCCCGATCGGGCCCAGGAACTCTTCGCGAAAGTGCCTGCGGTGCAACGGGCAGCGCGACGGGCGTTGTTCTGGGGGCACGAGGTCAGCGCCACCGCGCTGGTCTGGAAGTCGCCGTTGAGCGGGCTCGTCGCCCGGCTCGGCAAGGCCCACCTGCATCGCCAGGTGAAGGATCCGTGGCTGCGCAGACAGCTGACGCCGGACTTCACGCCTGGCTGCAAGCGCATGTTGGTCTCCAGCGACTACTACCCCGCCCTGCAGCGCGACAACTGCAAGCTGATCGACTGGCCGATCGCCACCATGAGTCCGGTGGGCATCCGCACCGGCGACGGCATCGAACACCACCTCGACTGCGTCGTGTTCGCGACGGGATACGACGTGCACCTAACCGGCCCGCCGTATGAGGTGACCGGGCTGGGCGGCCGATCGCTCGCCGACGAGTGGACCCGCGGAGCGCAGGCGTACAAGAGCATCAACGCCAGTGGCTACCCGAATCTGTACTTCATGACCGGTCCCAACTCCGGGCCGGGGCACAATTCGCTGCTGGTGTTCGTGGAGGGCCAGCTCGACTACGCCGTCGCGGGAATCACCACCATTCTGCGCGAGAACCTGCGCTACCTCGACGTTCGTGCCGACGTTCAGCGACGCCACAACGAGGAGCTTCAGAAGCGTTTGACCAAGACGACGTGGATGAGCGGGTGCAGCAGTTGGTACCTGACGGCTGACGGTTTCAACGCCTCGATGTACCCAGGCTTCGCCACGCAGTATCTTCGACAGATGCGTGACTTCCGATTCGGCGACTACGAGGCAGTTCCGGCGGGCAGCAGGCCCGCCGTGAGCATCAGTTCGTCGGCCTGACATGCCGCCCGCCAAGCCGCCGCGGCAACAAGCGGGCGCCATCTCGACCATCCTCAACGGGCTTCGTCGAGCACCGCGGCAGATTCGGCGGGGCTCCCGCGACGTCATCGAGAACGCGGTGTCGCAGCTGTTCGACGCCGCGGTGCAACCCCACGGCGTCGCAGCGTCCGGCGAGTACCGCATCGAAGAACTCGCCCGCCTGGCCGGCACCACAACGCGCAACATCCGCGTGTACCGCGACCGTGGCCTCCTACACCCGCCGCTGCGGGTCGGCCGCATCGCGCTGTTCAACGACACCCACCTCACCCGGCTGCGCCTGATCACCTCGATGCTCGACCGTGGCTACAACATCTCGCACGTGCACGAAATGCTGAGCGCCTGGGAGCAGGGCAAGAACCTCGGCGACATGCTCGGCCTCGAGACCGCGATCGCCGGTAGCTGGGCGTCGGAGAAGCCGGACCGGATGTCGCTCGCCGAGGCCAAGCAGCTGATCGACGACGACGCGGGCTTCGACCGGATGGTCGGCCTCGGCGTCATCACCATCGACGACGACGTGGCAACCATCGTGCGGCCCAAGCTGATCGAGGCCTTCAACGAGATCAGGCAGTACGGGGTCAGCACCGACAAGCTCATCGACATTCACGAGCAGACCGCGCCGCTCGTCGACGAAATCAGCGGAATCTTGGTGCGCGCCGGAGTCGAGCACGTCCTCACCCGGATCAATCCTGGTGCCGCGCTGCCGCCGGATACCGAAGTGGCCGAACTGATTACGATGCTGGTGCGGTTCCGCACGCAAGCCGTCGCGGCGGTGTCCGCGACGCTCGCGTTCTCGATCGAGTCGACGATCGAATCCTCGGTCAGTCAGATCCTCGGCGACTTGATCGAGAAGTCCGCCGACGAGGACGCCTGAGCCGGTGTCACTCCCACTCGATGGTGCCGGGCGGCTTGCTGGTGACGTCGAGGACGACTCGGTTGACCTCGGGCACCTCGTTGGTGATCCTGGTCGAGATCCGCTCGAGCACGTCGTACGGAACACGGGTCCAGTCGGCGGTCATCGCGTCCTCGCTGGAGACGGGCCGCAACACGATCGGGTGACCGTAGGTCCGGCCGTCGCCCTGCACGCCCACCGACCGGACGTCGGCGAGCAGCACCACCGGGCACTGCCAGATCTGGTTGTCCAGCCCGGCTGAGGTGAGCTCCTCACGAGCGATGGCGTCGGCCCTGCGCAGTGTGTCCAATCGGCTCGCGGTGACCTCGCCGACGATGCGAATCGCCAAACCGGGCCCCGGAAAGGGTTGGCGCCCAACGATTTCCTCGGGGAGACCGAGCTCGCGGCCCACTGCCCGCACCTCGTCCTTGAACAGCAGCCGCAGCGGCTCGACGAGCTTGAACTTCAGGTCGTCGGGCAGCCCACCGACGTTGTGGTGACTCTTGATGTTGGCCGCACCCGTGCCGCCGCCGGACTCCACCACGTCGGGGTACAGCGTGCCTTGGACGAGGAAGTCGATTTCGTCTCCACCGTCCTCGACCAGGGTCCGCACTGCGCCCTCGAACGCCCGGATGAACTCGCGTCCGATGATCTTGCGCTTGCCCTCGGGATTGGTCACACCGGACAGCGCTTCGAGGAACCGTGCCTCCACGTCGACGGTGACGAGGTTGGCCCCGGTGGCGGCGACGAAGTCGCGCTGCACTTGGCCCCGCTCCCCGGCGCGCAGAAGCCCGTGGTCGACGAAGACACACGTCAGCCGGTCACCGACGGCGCGCTGGACCAAGGCCGCGGCCACCGCGGAGTCGACGCCGCCGGACAATCCGCACAGTGTCCGGCCGTCACCGATCTGGGCGCGAACCTGCTCCACCAACGCGTCGGCGATGTTGGCCGCCGTCCACGTCGAATCGATGCCGGCGAATTCGTGCAGGAACCGGCTCAGCACCTGCTGGCCGTGCGGACTATGCATGACCTCGGGGTGGTACTGCACGCCGGCGAGCCTGCGCGCCCGGTTCTCGAACCCCGCCACCGGCGCACCGGCGCTTGTCGCGACGACGGTGAAACCGTCGGGCGCCTCGGTCACGGCGTCACCGTGGCTCATCCAGACGGGTTGGCTCTCCGGAAGGTCGGCGTGGAGCTCGCCGCCGGACACCTTCAAGTCGGTGCGGCCGTACTCGCTGGTGCCGGTATGGGCGACGGTGCCGCCAAGCGCCTGTGCCATCGCCTGGAAGCCGTAGCAGATGCCGAAGACCGGAACGTCGAGGTCGAAGATCGCCGGATCGAGTTGCGGTGCACCGTCGGCGTACACACTGGCCGGGCCGCCGGACAGCACGATCGCCGCCGGATCCATCGCCTTGATCTCGTCGACCGTCGCGGTATGCGGGATGACCTCCGAGTACACCCGCGCCTCACGGACGCGTCTCGCGATGAGCTGCGCGTACTGCGCTCCGAAGTCGACCACCAACACGGGCCGGGGAGATGCCGTTTTCACCCGCTCAGTCTAGT
>Ga0247732_10000174_pt1 | contig 40389 bp, 38 predicted proteins | sample UWRJL163409C2_FD_180940 | JGI IMG/M metagenome (GOLD analysis project Ga0247732, IMG submission 180940) | Plant litter microbial communities from Arlington Agricultural Research Station in Wisconsin, United States - UWRJ-L163-409C-2 | ecosystem: Environmental > Terrestrial > Plant litter >...
TCTGCGGAGGGATTTGGGGAGGTAGCGGTAGGTGTCGTCGAAGGCGATGATGCTGCCGGTGATGGGGTCGGTGAGGATGCGGCGGAAGCCGGGGGCGTCGGCGACGAGTCGGCGGGCGGTGGCGGGGCCGATGGGGATGGTGCCTTCGAGGGTGGCGGGGGTGGTGTCGGCGCCGAGGAGGGTGAGGACGGGGACGGTGATGTGCACCTGGGCGGTGATGCCGTGCCCGAGCGGGCGGCCGGTGCGGCCGCTTGTCGGGTTCTCGTCCGGGCTGTCGCAGAGGTCGCCTTTGAGGAGGATCTCGGTGGCGATGTCGGTGCGGCGTTGGGCGAGGGTTCTCGGGTCGTCTTTGGCTTTGGGGAGGGCCATGGTGGTGATCCGGTTGTGGATCGCTGTGAGAACTTCGTTGGAGTCGCGGATGGTGAGGTAGCCGGTGCCGTCCTCGCCCGGCTCGAGGGTGACGTTGCGGAAGGCTTTGGCCGCTTCGTGGCGTTCCTGCAGGGTGGTGGAGTGCAGCCGTTCCCGGACGGTGAGGAGTTTGCGGCGGAAGGCGGACAGGATCAGCGTCCGCGCCCACGGGAGCACTTCCTGCTCGAAGGCGGCGCGGACCTCTGCGGGGAGGGTCCAGGCGGTGGAGGCGATGGCCTTGGCGTGCTCGTAGCGGATCGCGGCGGTGTCGAGGGCGTCGAGGGTGAGGGGCAGGTCGGCGGTGAGGGTGCTGCTTTCCTCGATCAGGTGCCGGGCGGCGGAGGTGGACAGGGTGAGGGTGGCGGCGATCTCGGTGGCCAGCTCGGTCTTGGCCCGGTTGCGGATGGACCAGCCGGATTCCTGGTCGCGGTTCGCCCGCAGCTCGGGTGGTTTCGCGGTGTCCTCCTGCTGCTCCTCGGCGGCGATCGCGGCGGAGGTGGTGACGAGGTGGGCGATGGCGCGGGCGCGGGCGGCGGAGGAGGCGGCGAGCTGCCGGTCGATGACCTCGGCCTCGTCCAGCAGCCGGCCGATGAGCATCTGCCGTTGGATGTAGGGGGAGAGCAGGCGCTCCTCCGGTGTGGTGTCGTGATCCGGCGGCGGCTCGAACAGAGGATCGCCCACCCAGAGCTCGAGGTGGGGGTCGTCCGGCGGTGGATCCAGCAGCGGATCCACCAGCGGCTCGGACACTGGCAGCAGAGGGGCGATTGCGGAGACGTCGGGCGGGAGTGGGACCGCCGCCGCGTCATCCGCTTGCATCGGGTTTGTCATAGCCCAATTTTCCCATAATCGAACGTGTGTTCGAATGGAATGGGCGGGATTGGCGAAGAAAAAATGGCGGGTGTGGATAAGTCAGAAGACTTGCCTGAAGAGAAACTGATGCATAGACTTTCCGCTATGGAAAACAACTTCCCAGACGCACGCGACCCGCGCAGCAACGCCGCGGACGCCCTGCGCAACCTCGAATCCGACCGGGCCGGCCTCGTCGAGCGGCTCCGGGCGCCGAAGTGGTTCGCCCCGGCGCTCGGCGCACTCGCCGCCGTCTACATCGCCAGTCCCGCGCTCCCCGAGGCGCTGAACCGCGGATTCGTCGGCACGCCGGTGATCGTGGTGGGCGTCCTCCTCGTGCTCGGCTACCAGCGGGCGACAGGCATCAAGCTGCTCCGCTTCCGCGTGTTCGAGCTGGTGCTCTTCGCCAGCGCCGTGGCGACGACGCTGCTCTTCTTCAGTGTCTCGCTCGGGCTCGCAGCCGGCGGACTGCACGGGTGGATCGCGGCGTCCGCGGTCGCGGGCTTCCTCGCCGTGACGGCACTCGCCGCGCTCGGCGCATCGTCGATGCGGGAGCGTGTGCGCGATGTCGCCTGAGGGCGCGTTCAACGACCTCGTTCACGAGCCGATCCGGCTGCGCATCTGCGGCCTGCTGCGCGCGGTGGACGAGCTGGACTTCGCCGTGCTGCGCGACACCCTGGGCATCAACGACGCTGCGCTGTCCAAGCATCTCAAGGTGCTGGTCGCGGCCGGGTTCGTCAGTTCGAAGAAGCTCGCCTCCGAGGCCAGGGCCGACGCGCGCCGCCTGACCTGGCTGCGCCTCACCGACAGTGGCAGGCGGGCCTTCGACGGCCACATCCGCGCGCTGCGGCAGATCGCCGGGGATCTCGAGGCCTGAGATCAGGCGCGCGCGTTCTGCCCCTCGCAGACGGATGCGCCCGAGTGGCCGATGCGGGCGTAGTACGCGCGGCCCCGGCTCTCGTCGACACCGAGCAGGCGCCAGTGGCCCGGCGCGGAGAGCTCGCCGACCAGGGCGGGGTCCTGGAGGCACGGCGAGAGCGTGTCGCCCGCGGCGAGGAAGATCGACAGGCACTCACTGATCTTGTGTGCGGGATTCGGGGCGGAGAGTTCTGCGAGCACGGGGTTGTCTGTCACCTGGGACCACTTTTCGGATCTACAAAACGACCGGCGCGCCCACGAGGCCTCGAACCGCAGGGTAAGCGTGCGAGGTGTGCGGGCGAATCGTCTGACCGGTCGGGATGGCCGATCTTCATTCACCGTACCAAGTGGTACCTCGCGCAAACCAGTAGTCCCGATTATTTTTCTCTTTTGCCGGGCTGGGCGGGGCGGTTAGATTGACCGGAGCCAACGGGAGGACTCCGGCATGAGCCACTACGACAGGAAGCCCGCGGGCAGACGTCCGCGGATGCGGTTCCACGCGCGCGAGCGGCCCATCGCCTTCGCCGTTGTGCTGCTCTCCACGGTCAACACGCTCGGCCTGGTCGTGATCGGCTACGGGAGCGTGGTGGCGAACCGCATCGCGTACATGGTCATCCACGGTGACGTTCCGGAGCGCGTCGGGTACTCGCGAACCGCGCAGTGGCGCGGGCACATGCCGGTCGACCTGCCGTGGTGGTACTTCGCGATCACCGGCGCGCTGGTGCTGGCCGTGGCCCTGATGGTGATCAACCCGCGCTGGCGGTTCGAGCCGACCGACAGCCGCTATTTCATGTACTGCACAACACCGAAGTTCCTGACGATCATCGGGGTGCCCCTCGCCATCGCCTCGTGGGGCCTCTCACTCATCTACAACGTGGAGAGTCCCGAGCTGTACTGGATCGGTCTCGCCATGTTCGCGGCCGCCCCCGTTGTCACTTTCGCCACCTGGCGTTGGGGCGCGAAGACCCCGCAGCCCGACCGCGGAGCCCACGCCGCGGCCGACGACGGCGTGGTGGTCTAGGGGACTGGTACCGCCTCGCGGGCAGGTCTGATAATTGCCGGCATGACGGATGCGGCGCGCGGGCGGTGAGCGGACGGTGAACCCCGCGGCGCGGCGCGTGCAGCGCATCTACCTGGTGCTCATGCTGGGCAATACGCTCGCGGCGTCGTTCATCTGGGGGATCAACACCCTCTTCCTGCTCGACGCCGGACTGACGAACTTCGAGGCCTTCGCCGCGAACGCCTTCTTCACCGCGGGCATGGTGCTCTTCGAGATCCCGACCGGCGTGGTCGCCGACACGGTGGGCAGGCGGGCGTCGTACCTGCTCGGCACGATCACGCTGTCGGTCACCACGGCGCTCTACTGGCTGCTCTGGCTCTGGGCGGCGCCGTTTGTCTGGTGGGCGGTCGTCTCGGTGCTGCTCGGCCTCGGCTTCACCTTCTTCTCCGGCGCGGTGGAGGCGTGGCTGGTCGACGCGCTCACCGTCTCCGGCTACACCGGCAGCCTCGAGGCGGTGTTCGGCCGCGGACTGGTCGTGACCGGAATCGCGATGTTCGCCGGCTCGGTGCTCGGCGGCGCCATCGCGCAGGGCACCGACCTCGGCGTGCCCTTCCTGCTGCGCGCCGGCGTGCTCGTACTCATGTTCGTCTTCGCCTTCCTCGCGATGCGCGACCTCGGCTTCAGCCCCGACCGATCCCTGCGGCCGCTCGCTGCGACCCGCAACGTGCTGCGGCAGTCGATCGACCACGGCCTGCGCAAGCGATCGGTGCGCTACGTGATCCTCTCGGCGCCGTTCGCGGGCGGGGTCGGCATCTACGCCTTCTACGCGCTGCAGCCCTACCTCCTCGAGCTGTACGGCGACCCCTCGGCGTACTCGGTGGCGGGCCTCGCGGCGGCCGTTCTCTCGCTGGCGCAGGTTCTCGGCGGCGTGCTCGCCCCGCGCATCCGCTCTGTCTTCCACCGGCGCACCACGACGGTGATCGGGGCGTCGCTGATCAGCATCGCGAGCCTCGTGCTGCTCGGCCTGAACGCGGTGTTCTGGCTGGCGATCGTGCTGCTGGTGGTCTGGGGCTTCGTGTTCGCCGTGGCCGGGCCGGTGCGGCAGGCGTATCTGAACGACATGATCCCGTCGAAGCAGCGCGCCACCGTGATCTCCTTCGACTCGCTGTTCGGCAGCCTCGGCGGGGTGGTGGTGCAGCCGGCGCTCGGCCGCGCGGCGGACCTCGGCGGCTACGGCGCCTCGCTGGTGATCGGCGGCGCCGTGGAGCTGCTGGGCATCCCGCTGCTGCTGGCCAGCCGGCGCCAGCGCGATCCCGCCGACACGAACGAGGTGCACGGCGGCAGCGTCGGAGGCCCACGGTAGTCTCGCCTGAGTGTTCGCGCGGGCTGGTCTGCGGTCAGACCGCACGACCCCGGGGAGAATCCAGATGGCACGACGCACACGCACGCTCCCCGCCCGCTGGAGCTGGGTCGTAGCCGTGCTCGCCCTGCTGGTCGCCGCTGTGGTCGGTGTCTCCGGAGTCGGCTCCGATGCCGGCCCCGGGATCGACACCGGAATCGGCGCCGAGACGAGCCCGCCCGCCGCCGGGACTCCGCCGGAGGCGGCATCCGCTGCGCCGCCCGCGGCCGGCACCGCCTTCCAGCTGCTCGCGACGATCCCGGTGAAGGGCAGGGCCCCGAAGACCGGCTACGACCGCACCGGCATGTTCGGCACCGCCTGGCTCGACACCGACCGCAACGGCTGCGACACCCGCAACGACGTGCTCGCCCGCGACCTCACCGCGATCGTGACCGCCGGCCCGTGCAGGGTCACCTCGGGCACCCTCGTCTCGCCGTACACGACCGAGACGATCGCGTTCGTGCGCGGCAACGACACCTCGGCGCTGGTGCAGATCGACCACCTCGTCGCGCTGTCGAACGCCTGGCAGACCGGCGCGCAGCAGCTCAGCCAGGAGCAGCGCGTCTCGCTCGCGAACGACCCGCTCAACCTGCTCGCCGTCGACGGACGCTCGAACGCGCAGAAGGGCGACGGCGACACCGCCACCTGGCTGCCCGCGAACACGGGCGTGCGCTGCGCCTACGTGGCCCGCCAGATCTCGGTCAAGGCCGCCTACGCGCTCTGGGTGACGCAGGCCGAAGCGGATGCGATGACCCGCGTTCTCGAGACCTGCCCCGGCGAGCCGGCGCTCGCCTCGGGCCTCGCGCCGCAGTAGCGGCTGTCAGTCGAGCGGGCGTTCCAGTTCGTCGACCAGCGCGGTGCTGGCCGCATGCCGCACGATCACCCTGCCGAACTCGGCGGCGGCCCGGCGCGCATCGTCGTTGGCGAGCACCTCGGCGATCGCCCGGGAGATCTGCCGCGACGACGCCTTCCGGGAGATCGCCACCCCGGCGCCCCGCGTGGTGACGCGTGCGGCGTTGTCGGCCTGGTCACGCCCGTGGTGCATCACCACGAGCGGAGCGCCGGCGGCCAGCGCCTTCATCACCGTCCCGTGGCCGCCGTGCGTCACCACCACCGCGGCGTCGCGCATCGCCTCGCCGTGCGGTGCGACGCCCACCACGGTCACGTTCGGCGCGCCGGTGACCGCCTCGCGCGGAACGGACGGCCCCGTCGTCAGCAGCCCCCGCACCGGGAGGGTTGCCAGCGCGTCGACAATGCGCTGCAGGCACTCCACCTGGTTCTGGAAGGTGGACGACATCGCCACCACCACAAGCGGGCCGTCGCCCTCCGGCGGGGTCCAGCCGCTGTGGGCGGTCCAGGCCGGATCGTCGAGCACCGGGCCGACGTAGCGGGCGTTCGCCGGCAGCTCCGCGGGGAAGTCGAAGGCGCTCGAGGTGAGTACCAGCTGACGGCTGGCCCGCTGCGCCTGGTCCCAGGTGTGCTCGATCGGGGCGAGCCCGTAGTTGCGCCGCGAGATGTTGATCCGCGGGACGGTGTAGCGGTCGATGAGGCGGCTGCCCCCGCCGCGGAAGGCGGCGTCGCGCAGCCGGCCGAGCGGCCCGCCCATGGGGGAGAGGCCCGCGCCGAAAGGCGGCATGCCGCGAGCCGGGAAGGGGTAGGCGTTGGGCACAAGCACGTCGTAGGGGAGCCCGCGCGCCTCGGCGGCGATCATCGCGCCGATCGCGAACGTCGAGGTCACCACCCGGTCGGGCGCCGCCGCGTCGAGCGCCGCGGTCGTGTCGGCGGCGGCTGCGGCGACCGGGCCGGCCAGCAGCGTGTCGGCCATGTTGCGCGCCAGCGCGACGGGACCTCGCGTCTCCCAGTCGCGCACGTCGCCGGTCTGCTCGGTGAAGAAGCGCGCCTTGGCGCCCGCGGCATCGATCTGACCCGCCATCGACAGCTCGCCGAGCACCGTCACTCGGTGGCCGCGCTCGACGAGCCGCCGCACCACGCCGAGCTCGGGCGGCACGGTCCCTCCGCCGTCGGTGAGGGCGAAGAGGTAGTCGCGCGGCTTCGTTGCAGGCACGGCCCGAGCATCCCACCGCGGGCGGCGGCTGGGCAATCCCCGCGGCCGTACGATCGGGGTATGGGTATCGAGGTTCTGCTCCGCTCCGTCCCGGGCTCGAACCCTGCGCGGGCGAAGGCGGTCGCCGCCGAGCTGGCGCTGACGCTCGTCGACGAGCTCGTGCACGCGCAGAGCGACAGCGTCCGCCTGATCTTCGAGTCGGCGCCCGCGAGGTCGGTGACACTCGCCTTCAACTCCGACGGGACGATCCACGCCGTCTGGCTCGGCCGCCCGCGCAGCTCGCCCGAGGAGGAGACCGCGCTGATCGAGCGGATGCTGCCGGGCGCGACGATCATCGGGAGCAACCCGGCCTACGACCCGGCGGATCTCGAGGCGGACTGAGCGCTCAGACCGGCGCGGCGTCGTGCATGTGGTGCCGCCCGATCGGCAGCATCAGCGGCTTGCCGGAGGTGGGATCGACGATCACGCGGCTGTCGAGCCCGAAGACCTCGCGCACGGTGCTCACGGTGAGCACGTCGGCGGGGTGGCCCGAGGCGTGGATGCGCCCGGAGGCGAGCGCGATGAGGTGGTCGGAGTAGCGGGCGGCGAGGTTGAGGTCGTGCAGCACCATCACGATTGTGGTGCCGCGGCTGCGGTTGAGGTCGGTGAGCAGGTCGAGCACCTCGATCTGGTGGCTCACGTCGAGGAAGGTGGTGGGCTCGTCGAGCAGCAGCAGGTCGGTCTGCTGGGCGAGCGCCATGGCGATCCAGACCCGCTGGCGCTGGCCGCCGGAGAGCTCGTCGACCGAGCGGTCCGCGAGCGCGGCGGTCTCGGTGGCGTCGAGGGCGTCGGCCACGGCCACATCGTCGGCGGCGCTCCAGCGGGAGAGGATGCCCTGGTGCGGGTGCCGCCCGCGCCCGACCAGGTCGGACACGGTGATGCCCTCCGGCGCGATCGGGGACTGCGGAAGCAGGCCGAGGGTGCGGGCGAGCTGCTTCGCCGGCATCCGGTGCACGTCCTTGCCGTCGAGCAGCACGTGCCCGGCGCGCGGGGCGAGCAGTCGCGACATCGACCGCAGCAGAGTGGACTTGCCGCAGGCGTTCGCCCCGACGATGGCGGTGACGCGGCCGGCGGGCACCACGAGGTCGAGGCCCTCGATCACCGTGCGGTCCCCGTAGCCGAGGGTGAGGTTCTCGATGGCGAGTGAGTGGTCGACGGTCATAGCGAGCCTCCCGAGCGATTGCTGCGCACGATCAGATAGATGAGATAGGGGGCGCCGAGCACGCCGGTGATGACGCCGACGGGGTAGCGGGTGCCGAAGGCGAACTGCCCGGTGAAGTCGGCGACGAGCACGAGCAGCGCGCCGACGAGAGCGGATGGCACCAGCAGCGAGGCCCCCGGTCCCACAATGCGCGCCGCGATGGGACCGGAGAGGAAGGCGACGAAGGCGATGGGCCCTGCCGCGGCGGTGGCGAAGGCGATCAGGCCGACGGCGGTGACGATCACCACGAGCCGGGTGCGCTCCACGCGCACGCCGAGCGCGGCCGCCGTGTCGTCGCCCAGCTGGGTGAGGGTGAGGTTGCGCGACTGGCCGATCAGCACGGGGGCGAGCACGGCGAGCGCCGCGAGCACCGGCAGCACCTGGCTCCAGTTGGACCCGTTGAGGCTTCCGGTCAGCCAGCGCATGGCCTCCTGGAGGTCCCACTCGGCTGCCTGGGAGAGCACGTAGTTGGTGAGGCTGTCGAGCATCGCGGCGATGCCGATGCCGATCAGGATCAGCCGGGTTCCCGCCACCCCGCCCTTGTACGACAGGGCGTAGACGAGCAGGGCGACGACGAGGCCGGAGACGATCGCGAAGATCGAGACCTGGGCCGCGCCGAGGGAGAGGGTGACGATGGCGAAGGCGGCGGCGGCGCTGGCGCCGGAGCTGATGCCGATGATGTCGGGGCTGGCGAGCGGGTTGCGCAGCATGGTCTGGAAGGTCACGCCGCCGAGCCCGAAGCAGAGGCCGACGAGCACGGCCAGCACCGCGCGGGGGAGGCGCAGGCGGCCGACTGTGAAGGTGGCGCCGGACACGTCCCGGCCGAGGATGACGCCGATCACGTCCGCGGGCGGGTAGAAGGTCCGGCCGACCATCAGGCTCAGCGCGAAGACCAGCACGATGAGGACGGCGAGCACGATCACCACGGTGCGCCTGCGGGCCGCGCGCTGCACGCGGCCGCGGGCGACCGCATCCGCTGTCGTCGTCTGCGAACGCGGCTTGTCGGCGAGGATCTCGGTGCTCACAGGGCGCGTACCTTCTGACGGCGGACGATGTAGATGAAGAAGGGGGCGCCGATCAGGGCGGTGATGATGCCGACGTCGACCTCGCCGGGGCGGGCGGCGATGCGGCCGACGATGTCTGCGCCGGTGAGCAGCGCGGCGCCGAGCACGGCGGAGAACGGCAGCAGCCAGCGGTGGTCGATGCCGATCAGCAGGCGGCAGGCGTGCGGCACCACGAGTCCGACGAAGGCGATCGGGCCGGTGACGGCGGTGACGGCGCCGCAGAGCACCACGGCGCCGAGGGCGGCCGAGCCGCGGGCGATGGCGACGCGCTCGCCGAGGCCGGCGGCCAGCTCGTCGCCGAGGGCGAGGGAGTTGAGGCCGCGGGCGGAGAGCGCGCAGACGGCGAAGCCCGCCACGAGGAAGGGGAGGACCTGCTGCACGCTGTCGAAGGAGCCGCCGCCGACGCCGCCGATCTGCCAGGAGCGCACACTGCCGGCGATGTTGTTGAGCGGGAGCACGACCGCGCTGATGAAGGAGGCGAGCGCGGCCGAGGTGGCGGCGCCGGCCAGGGCGAGCTTCAGCGGGGTGGCGCCGCCGCGGCCGAGGGAGCCGACGGTGTAGACGAACAGGGCGGTGACGCCCGCGCCCGCGATCGCCACCCAGATGGTGGTGCTGGCGGCGCTCAGGCCGAAGTAGGCGATGCCGACGACCACGGCGAGGGAGGCGCCGATGTTGACGCCGAGAATCCCGGGGTCGGCCAGCGGGTTGCGGGTGACGCCCTGCATCACCGCGCCGCTCATGCCGAGAGCCGCGCCCGCGATCACGGCGAGCACGGTGCGGGGGATGCGCTTGGTGACCGCCGCCTCGCTGAAGCCGTCGGCCGATCCGCCGAGCGCGGCGAGGATGTCGTCGAGTCCGACGTCGCGGGAGCCGATCGTGATCGACGCCAGCATCAGCAATGCGAGCACCCCGAGCGAGGCGAGCAGCCATACGGCCCGCAGCCGTTTCGGGCGGCGCACGGTGGCGACGCTCGAAACGGCTGCGGGAGTGGTGGTGGTGCTGATGGCTACTTGCCCTTGTCGGCGGCCGCGGCGAGCAGTGCGGCGTAGTCGTCGAGGATCCAGGAGATCGAGAGCGGCGTCGGGTTCGCCGCGGTGCCCAGCGGGGTGGTCGACGGCAGGGCGACGATCGCGCCGTTGGTCACGGCGGGCATCTGCGAGAGCAGCGGGTCGGCCTCGAGGGCGCTGACGAGCTCGTCGCCGCCGTAGGTGACGATGAGGTCGACGTCGTTGAAGGCGTCCGCCTGCTCGGCGCTCTGCGTCAGCGAGAACTTGTCGGTGCTGTCGGAGGCGGCGACGATGCTGGCGGGGAACTCGAGCCCCAGGTCCTCGAAGAACATGGTGCGGGTGTCGTGGGTCGTGTAGAAGCTGACCTCGCTGAGGTCCGCCGTGTCGACGTGGGTGAGGAACATCGCACTGGTGCCGGCGAGCGAGGGGTACTTCGCCGCGGTGTCGGCGATCTCCTGCTCGAGGTCCGCGATCAGCGCGTCGCCCTCATCCGCCATGCCGATCGCCTCGCTGTTCAGCTCGATCATCTCCCGCCACGGTGTGCCCCAGGCGGTCTCCGGGTAGGCCACGACCGGGGCGATCTCGCTCAGGGTGTCGTAGTCCTCCTGCGTGAGGCCCGAGTAGGCGGCGAGGATGACGTCGGGCTCGGTGTCGGCCACGGCCTCGAAGTCGATGCCGTCGGTCTCGTCGAAGAGCACGGGCGTCTCGGCGTCGAGCTCGTCGAGCTTCTCCTTGACCCAGGGCAGCAGTCCGTCGTCGTCGTCGTCGCCGAAGTTGGCGGCGGCCATGCCGACCGGGACGATGCCCAGCGCGAGGGGAACCTCGTGGTTCGCCCAGTTCACGGTGGCGACGCGCTCGGGCTTCGACTCGATCGTGGTGGTGCCGAGCGCGTGCTCGATGGTGATCGGGGTGAAGCCGTCGTCGTTCGCCGCCGCCTCGCCCGTGGCGGGCGTGGAGCAGGCGGCGAGCCCGACGGTGAGCAGCGCTGCCGCGGAGAGGGCGACGAGTTTCGATGCGCGGGGCATGGGGTCCTTTCGGTCGTGACGTGCGTGGGCGCGCTCGAAGAGGAGGCCGGCGGATGCGGCCTCCGAGTGCTTCTGGGATGCGAGCGCACGACCCGGCTACGCGGTAGCGAGGTGGGCTTAGGTTTGCCTAACCAAAGCTACGGGACGCCTCGGCGCTTTGCAATCGAGCAGATCCGACAGCTTTCATCGTGAAACGGACACCGCTACTGGGCGCGGAACCGCCCGGGACTCATGCCGGTCACGCGCCGGAACGCGGTGCCGAAGGCGCTCGCCGAACGGAAGCCGACGCGGGCGGCGACCTCCTCGATCCCCTCGCCGTGGGCGAGCAGCGCCACGGCGTGCTGCGCCCGGGAGGTGGCGACCCAGCGGCTGAAGCCGAGACCGGTCTCCGCGTGGAAGATGCGCGAGATGGTGCGGGTGCTCACGCCCAGCCGCGCCGACCACTCGAGGAGGGTGGTGGCGTCGGTCGGGTCGGCGCGCACCGCGTCGACGATGGGCGCGAGCAGCGGCGACTCCGGGTCGCAGAGCAGCAGTTCGCGGGCTGCCGGCGCGAGCACGTCGAGCACCAGCGCCTCGGTGGCCGAGCGCGACTCCGGGTCGAGGCCGTCGAGGGCGAGACGGTCGAGCAGCAGCCGCAGCAGGGGAGTGAGGTCGACCGCCACCGGACCGGAGGCGATGGCCGGCGCGCTGCGGATGCTGAACTGCGCCGTGCGGAAGCGGGTCCCCGCCGGCGACCACCCCGAGTGCAGCACGCCCGCCGGGATCCAGAGCCCGATCGTGGGGGTCACGGTCCAGCTGCGCGGGCCGACGGTCGCCCGCGACGCACCGCGCTCGTTCCAGATCAGTTCGTGCGTCGGGTGGGAGTGCGCCTCCCAGTGGGTGTCGCGCGCGAGCAGCTCGGTGGTGCCCTCGATCACGAAGGGGACCTCGATCGCATCGGCGCCGTAGACCGGGAGGCTGCGGCTGTCGACGGATGCGGTCACCCGGTCTAGATTACGTCGCCGCGCCGGCCCGCGTCGGCCGCTTCCCGTTGCGGGAGTGCCTCCCGCTGCGGGACCGCCTCGCGCTGCGGGATCGAGGACGCGAGCGCGAGCACCGCGGTGAAGCTGATCGCGATGAGCGCCACCCAGACGCCGCGCGGTGTGGTCGGATCGAGGCGCGCGCCCCCGACGGTGGGCACGCTGGCACCGACACCCACGATGAGCAGGGCGCTGAGCACACCGCAGAGGATCCGGGGCAGGAGGAGTCCGCGGCCGGACAGCGCGCGACCGCCGGCGATCGCGAGCACGGCGACCCCGATGGCGGCCCCGCCGATGCCCTCGCGGAGCAGGTCCGACAGCGCCCCGGGCCGCAGCAGCGGGGCGATCGCGAAGGCCAGGGGAGCGAGCGCGAGCCAGCGCCACCCGCGCGCGCCGCCACGTTGCCGCAGCGCCCAGGCCCAGCCGAGCAGGCCGCCGACGAGAGCCCCGGGAAGGATGATCGCGCCGAAGGTGCCCGTCCAGTCGACGGTCGAGCCGAAGCCGGCCAGCTCGGACATGTAGGCGCGGAAGCCGCTCGCCCACGCGATGCCGCACAGCACCCCGACGGCGACCGCGCTCGCCCCGTGCCGCCTCATAAGTCGTGCCGGCGCGAGAACCCGGTCGTCGAGCATCTCGGAAGTCCTTCCTGGTCGATGGTGCTCCGACACTAGGATCGGGGTCACCACCGCGGCATCCGTGGAAACACTCAACCTGTGGAGCGGCCATGAGTACCGACCTCGAACGCGCGACCGGCCGCGACCTGCTCGCCCTCGCCCGGAGCGAGTACCGCACCGGGTCGGTGCGCTCCGCCTGGTCCGCTGTAGCGGCGGCATCCGCTCACGCCCGCGAGACCGGCGATCCGGTGCTGCTCGCCGATGCCGCCCTCGTGATGACCGCGGCCCCCGTGGGGGACTGGGAGCTGACCGCCCAGCGCCACAGCCTGTGCGAGGAGGCCCTCGTGCGCGCCGACGAGCTCGACGACGACCGCGCCGGCCGCCTCCGCGCGCTGCTCGAGACCACCCGGAGCCCGTGGCAGCGCTCGACGACCCCCGCAGCGGCCCGGCCCGGCGCGCACGCCGAGTCGCTCTCCGCCGTGCTGCACGCGCGGCACCGGGCCGCGATCGGGGCCGCCCGGCCCGAGGTGCTGCTCGCCGTCGCCGACGAGCTGGGGGCGCTCGCCGCAGCGACCGGTCGCCGGGAGGGCGCGGCGTGGGCGTCGCTGTGGCGGCTCGACTCCCACTGTCGGGCCGGCGCGCGCCTCGAGCTCGACGCGGAGATGATGACCCTGGCCTCGATCGTCGCCGACCTCGCCTCGCCGGCCTGGCACTGGCGCCTCGCCGCGGCGCGCACCACCGTCGCCCTGCTCGACGGCTATGAAGCGGATGTCCCCTCCCGCGCCGACGAGGCGCTGCGACTCGGCGAGACGGCCGGTGTCGACGACGCCCGCTTCGTCGACCTGATCGTGCGGTCGACGCTCGCCGTGCAGACCGGGTCGGGGCTGGAGGAGGCGGAGCGCGAGGTGCGGCAGGCGATCGCGGACGGGCCGTTCTTCGCGCAGGGCTGGCGGGCGCTGATCCTGCTCGCGCTGGGACGCGTCGACGACGCCCTCTCCATCTGGCTGGCGCTCGCGCCCCGCCTGCCCGAGCTCCCGCGGGACTCCCTCGAGTGGCTCGTCGCGACGGCCGGCTTCGCCACCCTCTGCACCGCCGCCGACGACACCGCCTCCGCCCGCTACCTCGTCGAGGTTCTGACGCCCTACGCCGACCAGCACGTCACCGCCGGGATCCTCACCCCCTACGAGGGCCCGGTCGCGCTGTCCCTCGGGGAGCTCGCCGTGACGCTCGGCGACCGCGCCGCCGCCCGCGAGCACTTCGCAACCGCCCTGCGGCTGAGCGAGCAGATGCACGCGCCGCACTTCGCGGCCAGGGCGCGGAACGCGCTCGAGGCGCTCTCCGGCCGGGTCGGGCCGCTGACCGCGCGGGAGGACGACATCGCCCACCTGGTGGCGGGCGGGATGACGAACCGGCAGATCGCGACGCGGCTCTACCTCTCGGAGCGCACCGTGGAGAACCACGTCAGCCACATCCTGCGCAAGCTCGACACCTCCAGCCGGGCCGGGATCGCCGCGCGGGTGGCCCGGAACTGACGGCCGAGCAACCTACGTCTCAGCGCCGACTGCTCAGACGCCGACCTGCCCGAAGCCCTCCGCGGAGGCGCGCGCGTACGACCTGACCAGGATCGACTCGAGCACCGCGAGGTCCACCGCCTCGAGGTTCTTGAGGTAGAGGCAGCCCACCCCTGTGCTGTGCTCGCCCAGCCGCTCCAGGTCTGCGGCGTACGCCTCGACGCCGTCGGGCAGGTAGATCGTGGTCGCCGCCTTGCGCGGGGAGAAGCCGGCCGCGCCGGCGTCGCCCGAGCGGCCGCTGGCGTACACGTAGTGGTACGCGCCGAAGCCGATGATCGACGGTCCCCACATGCGCGGCGGCTGCCCGGTGATCCGCCCGTACAGTGCCAGCAGCGTCTCCGCGTCGCGGCGCCGCACCGGGCTCGCGACCCGGTCTACAAAGGCGTCGACGTCCTCGTCGGTGGGGGTCATGGCGCACTCCTCTCGTCGAGTGATCACGTTACGCCGGGGGGCGGCCCGCGTGGCACCATCGAGGGATGACCACGAACATCCACATCACCGGCGACGACGCCGCGGACGCCCTGCTCACATCGGACCCGCTGGCGCTGCTGATCGGCATGCTGCTCGACCAGCAGGTGCCGATGGAGACCGCCTTCACCGGGCCGGCGAAGCTCAAGGAGCGCATCGGCGGCCTCGACGCGGCGACGATCGCCGGCTACGACGCCGACGAGCTGGAGGCCGCCTTCCGCATCACGCCGTCCATCCACCGCTACCCCGGCTCGATGGCCGGGCGCACTCAGGCGCTCTGCGCCGCCATCGTCGAGAACTGGGGCGGCGACGCATCCGCTCTCTGGAGAACGGGCGACCCCGACGGCGCCGAGATCCTGAAGCGGCTGAAGGCGCTGCCCGGCTTCGGCGAGCAGAAGGCGAAGATCTTCCTGGCGCTGCTCGGCAAGCAGTACGGCGTGACGGCGAGCGGATGGCGCGACAGCGCGGGCGACTACGGCCTCGAGGGCTCCTACCGATCCGTCGCCGACATCGTCGACCCCGGGTCGCTGGTGAAGGTGCGCGAGTTCAAGAAGGCGGCGAAGGCGGCGGCGAAGAAGTAGCGCGCGGCCCGGCGTTCATCACCTTCGTGAGGTGATGAACGGGCGGCCTCGGCGGGCCACCATCGGATCCACAGGATCCGATCGGAGTGCCCGATGAGCAGTGCCCCACTCAGCGGCGAGCCGGCAGGCGGCAATGCAGCGGATGCGCCAGCCGGCCTCCCGGTCGACCGCCCGTCCGCGTCGACCGTGCGCACGCTCGTCGCCCTGTCCCTCCCCGCGGTCGTGGTCGGCGTGGTGAGCGCCCTGGTGCTGTACGCGGTGGAGCAGGTCGTGCACCTGCTCGAGCACGCGGTCTGGGCGAGCCTGCCGGAGGCCGTGGGCGTCGACCCGTCGTCGCCCTGGTGGATCCTCGCCGTGCTGAGCACGACGGGGCTCGCGGTCGGCCTGGTGATCCAGCTGGTCCCCGGCCACGGCGGGCAGGACTCCGCCACGGTGGAGCTCGTCGCCCCACCGCTGGCCCTGTCGGTGGTGCCCTCGCTGCTGCTGGTCTCGGTGATCGGCTTCGCCGGGGGAGTGAGCCTCGGCCCGGAGGCCCCGATCATCGCGATCAACACCGCGCTGCTCGTCGTCGTTGTGCGCCGGCTCTGGCCGGCCGTGTCCACCCCGCTGGTCGTGATGGTGACCGCGGCGGGAACCATCGGCGCCCTGTTCGGCACCCCGGTGGCGGCCGCACTGGTCTTCACGGGCCTGGCCGGCGCATCCGCTGCCGGCGAGGCCCTGTGGGACCGCCTGTTTCTGCCGCTGCTGTCGGCCGCGGCGGGCGCCCTCACCATGTCGCTGCTGGCGAGCCCGTCGTTCGCGCTCGAGCTGCCCGCCTACGACTCCGTCGCGTCGGCCGACCTGCTCGGCGCCGCGGTGGTCGCCGTGGTCGCGGCCGGTCTGGGGATCGGCGCGGCCGCCGTGTTCCCGCGGGTGCACGCGCTGTTCCGGCTGCTCGGCAACCCGGTGCTCTACGTGACCCTCGGCGGCGTGCTGCTGGGGGTGCTCGGCGCCGTCGGCGGCGAGATCACGCTGTTCAAGGGCCTCGCGCAGATGGGCCGGCTCGTCGACGAGCGCGAGAGCTACGGGGTCGCCGCCCTGGTGCTGGTCGTCGTGGTGAAGCTCCTCGCGCTGGTCGTCAGCGCGGCGGCCGGCTTCCGCGGCGGGCGCATCTTCCCCGCGGTCTTCACCGGTGTGGCCGTGGGGGTGCTCGCCCACACGGTCGTCCCGGCGCTGCCGCTGACCGTCTGCGTCGCAGCGGGGGTCGTGGGCAGTGTGCTCGCCATCGCGCGGGAGGGCTGGATCGCCCTGTTCATCGCGGTCGCCGTCACCGGCAGCATCACGGTGCTGCCCGTGCTCTGCGTGGCGATCCTGCCCGCCTGGCTCCTCGTCTCTCGCGCGCCCGAGATGATCGTGCACCTGCCGGCCCACTCGAGCGCCCACCCCACTGGAGCCCACCCGAATGGAGCCCGACATGACTAGCCACCCCGAACCCGTCTCCGGCACCGCCGACTCGTCCGACGGCCGCCTCTTCCACTTCGCCGGCGCCCGCGGCCACGGGCTCGAGCCGGGCGGCTTCCTGCGCCTGCAGTCCAGGGACGGCGTCGTGCAGCTCGGCCAGATCGACGAGGTGCAGCACGCCGCCGGCGTCACGGCGAAGGGGTCGGGTCGTCTGCTCGGCGTCGTCGGCGCGCGCGGCGCCCTGGACACCCGCGCCTCGAGCGCCTTCCAGGGGGCGCAGCTGGCGGATGCCGCGGCGGCACTCGTCGACGCCCTGCACAGCAGCGCGCGCGCCAGTCTCCGGGTCGGCCGCTACCTCGCCTCCGGCGCACCGGCGCCGCTCGTCCCCGCCCGCTTCAACCGGCACACCTTCTGGTGCGGGCAGAGCGGCTCCGGCAAGACCTACGCGCTCGGGGTGGTGCTCGAGCAGCTGCTCCTGCACACCGGCCTGCCGCTGCTGATCCTCGACCCGAACGCCGATTTCGTGCGGCTGGGCGAGGCGGACCAGGAGGGCTCCGAGCAGCAGCGCGCGCTGGCGTCCAGGAACGTGCGGGTGCTGCGTCCGGGCTCGGACGGACCCGACGCCCTGCGCGTGCGCTTCACCGACCTGCCGATGCGCTCGAAGGGCGCGGTGCTCCACCTCGACCCGCTCGCCGACCGGGCCGAGTTCAACGAGCTCGTGCACCTGGAGGAGACGCTCGGCACGCTGGGGCCCGAGCAGATCGTGCCGCGGCTGGAGGAGCGCGGGTCGCCGGCCGCCCTCGACCTGGCCGCGCGCATCGAGAACCTCGGGGTGACCGGCTGGCGGGTGTGGGCGGGCCGGCGCGAGGCCGTGGTCGACATCGTGGAGGGGCGCCCCGACGCGACCGTGCTCGACCTCGGCGGGTTCGCGAACCCCGACGAGCCGCTGGTGGTGGCCATGGCGGTGCTCGACGACCTCTGGGCGAAGCGCGAGCAGCGCCGCCCCGTGCTCATCGTGATCGACGAGGCCCACAACCTCTGCGCACCGGGCGACGACGCGCCGCTCAGCGCGGCGGTGCGGGAGCGGATCGTGCAGATCGCGGCCGAGGGGCGCAAGTTCGGGCTGTGGCTGCTGCTGTCGACGCAGCGCCCGTCGCGGGTGCACCCGAGCATCGTCTCCCAGTGCGACAACCTCGCGCTGATGAAGATGACCTCGCCGCTCGACCTCGCCGAGCTGGCCAGCGTGTTCGGCTTCGTGCCTGCGGCGATGCTCTCCCGCTCGCCCGGCTTCCGGCAGGGCGAGGCGCTGTTCGCCGGCGGATTCGCGCCGGCGCCGATGATGGTGGCGATGGGCGAGCGGCTCACGCCGGAGGGCGGTGCCGACGTGGCGGTCCCCGCGCGCAGTACGTGAGCGAACGGCGGCGCACCCCGCTCTGGCGCTCGGGCTACTGGTTTGTGCTGACGCTGATCGCGGCGTCCTACGCGCTCTGCGCCGTGCAGACCGGCGCGAACCCGAACCCGGTGGCCTTCCTGGTGCAGCTCGCCGCGGTGGCGATCACCCTCCGGGTGGCGCAGGTGGAGCCGCGGCTGAGGCGCGTCGGCTGGATCGTGCTGGCGGCCGCCGCGGCCGCCACCGTGGTCGCGACCGCTTCCGGCGGCGAGGGGCACCTGCTCGACGTCGCGCTCTCCGCCGCGTCGATGGTGGCCTACCTCGCGGCGCCGCTCGCGATCGTCGCGCACCTGGCCAGGCGCGACAGAATCGACGGGCAGGCGGTGCTCGCCTCGATCGCGGCCTACATCCAGGTGGGCATGTTCTTCACCTTCGCCTACAACCTGATCGCCCTGATCAGCCCGGTGGCCACCTTCGGCGACGACCAGGTCGACTCGCTCACCGGCCAGCTGTTCTTCTCCTTCACCACCCTCACCACCACCGGCTACGGAAACATCGTGCCGGTGAGCGCGGGCGTGCAGAGCGTCGCGATCGCGGAGGCCGTCACCGGCCAGCTCTTCCTCGTGATCGCGGTGGCCAGGATCGTGTCCGGCTGGACGCGGCCTCTTGCGAAGCATCCGGGGGAGCGCTAACGTACAACCAAATGGTTGTAGATAGAGTGAGCGACGACACCGTGGACCGGCTGCTGCACGCGCTGGCGGATTCGACGCGCCGGGACATCGTGCGCCGGTCCGTGGGCGGGGAGCTGTCGGTGTCCCGGCTGGCCGAGGGCTATGCGATGAGTTTCGCTGCCGTGCAGAAGCACGTCGCGGTGCTCGCGCGCGCCGGCCTGGTGGCCAAGGTGCGTCGCGGACGGGAGAGCCTGGTGGTCGCCGACCCCGAGGCACTGGCGCGGGCGCGCCGAGCACTCGACGCGCTCGACGCCGAATGGCGCGGCCGCGTCGGCCGCATGTCCGGACTGCTCGCGAGAGTTCCGGGCGACGAAGAGGAAACCCCAACGAGAGGACAGAAGCAATGACCGTCACGAGTGTCGACAAGGACTACGAGACCCTGAGCCTCACCCTGGTCGCCGATTTCCCGGCCCCGAACGACGCGGTGTGGGAGCTCTGGGCCGACCCGCGCCAGCTGGAACGCTGGTGGGGCCCGCCCACCTACCCCGCGACCATGGAGCAGCACGACTTCACCACCGGCGGCACGGTCACCTACTACATGACCGGGCCGGACGGGGAGCGCTTCCACGGCCTGTGGAACCTCACCGCGGTGAGCCCGAAGTCCGGCGTCGACTTCATCGACCTCTTCGCCGACGCGCAGGGTCAGCCCGACGCGAGCATGCCGGTCACCACCACGCGGATGCGCCTGAGCGAGAACGGCGAAGGGGGCACGCGGATGGAGCTGCGGGCGCGCTTCGAATCCCGCGAGGCGATGCAGCAGCTGATCGACATGGGAATGGCCGAGGGGCTCAGTCAGGCGGTCGGTCAGATGGACGCCCTGCTGTCGACCAGCGCCGTGCGATAGCCGAGCACGATAACCGACAGCTGGTGCCTATCAGCCTCGAGGGGGAATGCGTCCGGCCTCGGACGCGTTCCCCCTGGGGATGACTTCGACACAGCAGCTCCCGACCACGCCCGCCTCCACCGCCCCGACCGCCCTGGTTGTGGGCGCCACCGGCATCGGCGGCTCCGCCCTCACCGACCAGCTCGTCTCCGAGGGCTGGCAGGTGCTCGCCCTGTCCCGCCGCCCCGGACGCGAGCGCGAGGGCGTGCGCTGGATCTCAGCCGACCTGCGCTCCGCCGACGACCTCGCCCGCGCACTCGCCGCGGAGGAGCCCACCCACGTGTACTTCACCGCCTGGGCGCGCCAGGACACCGAGCAGCAGAACATCGACGTGAACGGCGGCATGGTGCGCGACCTGCTCGCCGCCCTCGACCACGCACCCGTGGAGCACGTCTCGCTCGTCACCGGCCTGAAGCACTACCTCGGCCCCTTCGAGTCCTACGGCCAGGGCCACATGCCGGACACCCCGTTCCGGGAGGACGCGGAGCGGCTCGACACCCCCAACTTCTACTACGCGCAGGAGGACGAGCTCTTCGCCGCCGCCGCGCGCAACGGCTTCACCTGGTCGGTGCACCGCTCGCACACGGTGATCGGGCACGCCGTCGGCAACCTGATGAACATGGGGCTCACGCTCGCCGTCTACGCCTCGATCTGCCGCGCGCTCGAGACGCCCTTCGTCTTCCCCGGGAGCGTCACCCAGTGGAACTCGCTCACCGACATGACGGATGCGACGGTGCTGGCCGACCAGATGATCTGGGCCTCCACACACGACGCGGGCCGCGACGAGGCCTTCAACGTGGTCAACGGCGACATCTTCCGCTGGCGCACCATGTGGTCGCAGCTCGCCGGCTACTTCGGCGTCGAGCCGGTGGGGCCGGAGGAGACGCTGCGCCCGCTCGCCGAGCAGATGGTCGGCATGGAGGACCTCTGGGCGCGTATGGCGGATGAGAACGGCCTGGTCGAGAAGGACCTCTCGCGTCTGGCCTCGTGGTGGCACAGCGACGCCGACCTCGGCCGCGAGCTCGAGGTCGTCACCGACATCAGCAAGAGCCGCCTCGCCGGCTTCGCGACGCACCACCGCACGGTGGACTCGTTCACGGCGCTCTTCGACCGCTACCGCGCGGAGAAGCTGATCCCGTAGGGCGGGTTTCGATACGCCTGCTCCTTCGTCGCGGGCTACCCAACCAGCGGTAGTCCCGCTGGTTGAGTAGCAGGCGAGCGAAGCGAGTTCGCGTATCGAAACCGGTGAAGGCCCCTAGTAGCGCGGCTTGCGGGCCGGGCGCTCCGCACCGTCACGACGCGGTGCTCCGGAGTCGGGGCGCATCTCGATCAGCTTGCCGCTGATGCGGGTCGCCGACAGCTTGTCGAGGGTCTCGCGGGGCAGGTCGGCCGGCAGCTCCACGAGGGAGAACTCGGGGCGGATGTCGATGTGCCCGAAGTCCTCGCGGCTCAGTCCGCCCTCGTTGGCGAGCGCGCCCACGATCTGGCGGGGCTCGACGCGGTGGCGCTTGCCCACCTCGATGCGGTACGAGGTGAGGCGCTTGTTCGGGTCGCGCGGACGGCGCTCGGCGCGTTCCGGACGGTCGGGACGGTCGTCGCGGAAGCTGCGCTCCGAGCGGTTCTGGCGGTCGCCCTGGTCGCGGTCCATGCGCTCGCGCTCGCGACGCGCGAAGCGCGGGTCGTCCGGCGAGAGCAGCAGGGGCGTGTCGCCCTGGGCGACGACGGCGAGTGCCGCCGCGACATCCGCTTCGACCACGTCGTGGTGCTCCACGTAGTGGGCGATGATGTCGCGGAAGGTGTTCAGCGTGGCGGCGTCGCCGAGGGCCGCGGTGATGGCGTCGTCGAAGCGGGTGAGGCGCGTCACGTTGACGTCCTCGACGCTGGGCATGCGCATCTCCACCATCGGCTGGCGGGTGGCCTTCTCGATGGCGCCGAGCAGGCGGCGCTCGCGCGGGGTGACGAAGCTGATGGCGGCGCCGCTGCGTCCTGCACGGCCGGTGCGGCCGATGCGGTGCACGTAGGACTCGGTGTCGATCGGGATGTCGTAGTTGACCACGTGGCTGATGCGCTCCACGTCGAGGCCGCGGGCCGCGACATCCGTCGCCACCAGGATGTCGAGCTTGCCGTTCTTGAGCTGCTCGACGGTGCGCTCGCGCTGGGCCTGTGCAACGTCGCCGCTGATCGCGGAGGCGGAGTAGCCGCGGGCGCGCAGCTTCTCGGCGAGCGTCTCGGTCTCGTTCTTGGTGCGCACGAACACGATCATGCCCTCGAAGTTCTCCACCTCGAGGATGCGGGTGAGCGCGTCGATCTTCTGCGGGTAGGAGACCATCAGGTAGCGCTGCGTGGTGTTCGCCGAGGTGGTGGTCTTGTTCTTGACCGTGATCTCTTCCGGGTCGTGCAGGTACTTCTGCGAGATGCGGCGGATCTGCGCCGGCATGGTCGCGGAGAACAGGGCGATCTGCTTGTCGTCTGGGGTGTCGGCGAGGATCGTCTCGACGTCCTCCGCGAAGCCCATCTTCAGCATCTCGTCGGCCTCGTCGAGCACCAGGTACTTGAGCTGGCTGAGGTCGAGGGTGCCCTTGTCGAGGTGGTCCATGATGCGGCCGGGGGTGCCGACCACGACGTGGACGCCGCGGCGCAGGGCGGAGAGCTGGATGCCGTAGCCCTGTCCGCCGTAGACGGGGAGCACGTGCACGCCCTTGAGGTGCGAGGCGTAGCGCTCGAAGGCTTCGCAGACCTGCAGGGCGAGCTCGCGGGTGGGGGCGAGCACGAGGGCCTGCGGGCTCTTCTGGCTCAGGTCGAGGCGGGAGAGGATGGGCAGCGCGAAGGCCGCGGTCTTGCCGGTTCCGGTCTGGGCGACGCCGAGCACGTCGCGGCCGGAGAGCAGAGGGGGGATCGTGGCGGCCTGGATGGCCGAGGGGGTCTCGTAGCCGACATCCTTGAGGGCCTTGAGAACGGCATCCCCTAGGCCGAGCTCGGAGAATGTGAGGGTGGCGGGGGCAGCTTCTGCCTCGCCGGGTGCGGTGGTATCTGGGGACGTCATGCCTTAACGGTAGCTGGTTGTCGCCCGGCCGCGCGCGCAGTCTAGGTCAGAACGCCCTCAGGGCGCTCCGATCCGCTCGGAATCAGGGCGCGGGCGGCGTCATTCCGCGCAGGTCGGCTGCGAGCAGCCGCATCCGCCTGCTCCGTTCCCGCTCGTAGTCGGCGTCTGCGGCGGCGCCCTCGTTCAGCCGGGTGATCACCGCGGAGCCGACGTCGTTCCAGGCCCGGTCGCGTGCCGAGCCCACCACCGACTCGACGTAGTCGTCGTCGGCCGAGTAGCCGATGAGCCGCTCGGCCACGCGGGAGTAGATCGCGGCGCGCAGGGCGAGCGGCGAGACGTCGCCCTGCCGGTAGTCGAACTGGTGGGTGCCCGTGCCCTCGGTGCGCAGGGCCACGTCGAGGGCGTCCTCCATCCGCTCGGCCTCGAGCATCTGCTCCTCGGCGATGCGGTAGAGCTCGTGCTGGGCGATCATGCGGGTGCGCGGGAGGTCGAAGGGCTCGTCGGCGCGCAGGGCGCGCACGATGATACGGTTCGCCACGGCGACCACCGAGGCGGCGCGGGCGATGAGCACGCCCTCGTCGGTGGCGCGCGCGATCACCTCGGCGTCTGGGGCGTCGTGCGGGTCGTCGTCCATCGGTCAAGGCTAGCCACCACGGGCGGCTCACGCTGGCTCCGCCACTGGTGGGCAGCCAGGTACGGCATGGCCGCTCCCGCGAGCAGCGAGCCGAGCGCGCCGATCGCGAGGTCGCCGAGGGTGTCGGTGTAGCCGACGAAGATCGCGTCGTCGATGAAGGTGTGTCCGGCCCACTCGCCGAACTCCCAGAGCACGCCGCCCACCACGCCCAGGGCCGTCGTCACCACCGCGACGCCGAGGCGCGGGCGCGCCACGTCGGGCGTCTCCGGCAGCACACCCACCCGCGCGAGCAGCACGTATGCGACCGCCGCGACCAGCCCGTTGAGCACGAGGTGCACGGGCAGGTCGACCAGCGGAACCGAGACGTAGAGCCCGAGCACGCTGAACCAGGCGGCGACGACCAGCGCGAGCCCGAAGGCCGCGTCGAGCGCCGGGCGCACGCCGAGGAAGCGGGGGAGCACCAGACCGATCATCGACAGCGCGAACACGGCGACGTCGACCGGGGACCACCAGAGCAGCACGGCCACGACGCTCATCACCCCGAGGAGCCGCACCGCATCCGCCACCAGCAGCGCGCCGGCCGGCGGACGCAGGAACGACTCGATCATGTCGGCAGAATACCCGCGTTCGCAACGCCGGCGGGCATCCGCAGCAGGGCTTGCACCGGCTCGTGATCGGAGGCAGCCGCACCGTCGACGCGCACCGCGTTGATGCCGATCGCGCGCACCTCGATGCCCGGGCTCACCGCCAGCCAGTCGATGCGGCGGCCGGGCCGGGGCGCGCGGTAGCCGGAGTAGGTCTTCCACTCCGGCGTGAGCCGCTCGACGGCGACCGACCACGCGTCGAGCAGCCGTCCCCGCGCGGTCAGCGCACGGAACGGGGGAGAGTCGACCCCGGTGTTGGCGTCGCCCATCACGATCACCGGCACGGCGCTCGCCTCGGCCAGGTCGGCGACCATCCGCGCGGACGCGCGCCGCGAACGGGCCGAGAGGTGGTCGAAGTGCGTGTTCAGAACGAGAAAGCGGATGCCCGTGGCCAGGTCGGTGAACAGGGCGGACACCACGATCCGCGGCACCAGGTTGCCCCACGACCTCGACCCGCGCACGGCGGGGGTGGACGACAGCGCCGACTGCGACCACTCCTCCAGGCGCAGCCTCGTGCCGTCGAAGAAGATCGGGCAGCCCTCGCCGCCGCCCTGCGGGCCGCGGCCGCGCCCGATCCGGCGGTAGTCCTCGCCGAGCGACTCCAGTACGAAGCGCGCCTGGTCGGGGAGGGCCTCCTGCGTGCCGAGCAGCGCGGGGCGCTCGCTCTGCAGCAGTGCGCGCATGAGGCGCCTGCGCCTCGACCACAGGTCGGGGCTGCGCTTCGAGACGCGCGTCATGCGCCGGCGGATGTTGTAGGTCATCACGTGCAGCCCGGGTGCTGGGGCTGCGTCGAACAGAGGGGTCACAGCACGATCGTAGTTGCGCGCCGGAGCGTCCCCGGCGGCACGCGGCCGCCCACGCCGAAAGCCGAGACAAAAGCAAACTCGAAGTTGAATTTGATCCGCTTTACTCTGAGACCATGTCGTCAGAGAAAAGCAGCGCGCCCGCCGTCCAGCGATGGGTCTTCTGGCCAGCGGCGGTGATCGTGACGATCTTCGTCGCCTTCGCGATGCTGCTGCCCAAGGCCACCGAGGCCGCGTTCGCCGCCGTGCAGTCCAGCATCGTGAGCAACTTCAACTGGTACTACGTGCTGCTCGCCGCCTTCTTCGTCGTCTTCTGCCTCTGGATGGGCTTCAGCCGCTACGGCAGCATCAAGCTCGGCAAGGACGACGACGAGCCCGAGTTCTCGCTCGGCTCCTGGTTCTCGCTGCTGTTCGCGGCGGGCATGGGCATCGGCCTCGTCTTCTACGGCGTGAGCGAGCCGCTCAGCCACTTCGCCCAGCCCCGTCCCGGCGTCACCGGCACCGACAACCAGCTCGCCCAGCAGGCGCTCTCGCAGACCTACCTGCACTGGGGTGTGCACGCATGGTCGATCTACGTGGTGATCGGCCTGGCCCTCGCCTACGCGATCCACCGTCGGGGACGTCCCGTCTCCATCCGCTGGGCCCTCGAGCCGATCCTCGGCCGGCGCGTTCGCGGCGGCTGGGGTCACGCGATCGACGTGATCGCGCTCGTCGGCACCCTCTTCGGCGTCGCCACCTCGCTCGGCCTCGGCGTGCTGCAGATCAGCGCCGGGCTGGAGAGCGCGGGCTTCGTCGAGTCCTCCGAGCTGCTCAACGTGGGCATCATCGTCGTGATCACCGGCTTCGTGCTGTTCTCCGTGCTCTCCGGAGTCGGCAAGGGCATGAAGTGGCTGTCGAACTTCAACCTCGCGCTCGCCGCGGCGCTCGTGGTCTTCGTGCTCATCGTCGGACCCACCCAGTTTCTGCTGCGCGACTTCGTGCAGTCCATCGGCCACTACCTGCAGAACGTGGTCGGCCTCACCTTCAACGTGAGCGCCTACACCGGCGAGGACGGCGAGAACTGGCAGGGCGCCTGGACCACCTTCTACTGGGCCTGGTGGATCTCCTGGTCGCCCTTCGTCGGCATCTTCATCGCGCGCATCTCCCGCGGCCGCACCGTGCGCCAGTTCGTCACCGGCGTCATCCTCGTGCCCACCCTGATCACCTTCCTCTGGTTCAGCGTGCTCGGCGGAACCGCCCTCTATTCCCAGCTGCAGGGCGAGGGCGGGCTCGTCGGCGCCGACGGCTCGGTGAACGTGGAGAGCGCGCTCTTCTCGGCGCTCGGCCAGCTGCCCGGCGGGTCGGTCCTGGTGATCGGCGCGATCGTTCTCATCGCCATCTTCTTCATCACCTCGGCCGACTCCGGCTCGCTGGTGATGAGCATGATCGCCACCGGCGGGCAGATCGAGCCGAAGGGCTGGATCCGCGTGTTCTTCACCTGCATAACCTCGCTGCTCGCGATCGCCCTGCTGCTGAGCGGCGGGCTCGAGGCGCTGAAGACGGCGGCGATCATCATCGCGCTGCCCTTCTCAGTGGTGATGCTCGCCATCTGCTGGTCGACGGTGGTGGCCTTCAACCGCGAGCTGCGCGCCTACGACAAGGCCGAGCGCGCCGCCTTCGTCGACCGCATCGGCGACTACTACGGACTCGAGGTGGAGGAGCCGACCGAGCGTGGCGTCTTCGCCGGCGCAGTGCTGGGCAAGCTGCGCCGCAGAAAGAAGTAGAGCGGATGCCGCGGCTGCCGCCGCGGCATCCGCCCGTCGTTTCTCGCCTGTCGGGTCTGACCCGTCAGTTCCCGACCGTCACTTCTTGACCGCGGTGACCAGCAGGTACTCCCAGCCGAGCACCAGCCGCTCGCCCGAGCCCTGGTCGTGCTTCTCCGCCAGCTCGACCAGGTCGCGGTCGAGCTCTGCCACCCGCGCCTGGTCGTCCCCGACGTTGCGGTAGGCGGCGATGGTCGGGCCGTAGTGCGAGGCGAAGTAGTCGCGGAACTCCTCGGCCGTACCGAAGCGGTCGATCCGCACCGTCCCCAGCTCGAACGACAGGTCGCGCACGCGGTCGCCGAACAGCTCGCGCACGTGCTCCTCGTCGCCCCAGAGCGGCGGCGGCTGCGCCCCGGGAGGCGGGGCCGCGGCGTAGGGCTTCATCGTGCCGAGCATCTGCCCCACGAAGCCGCGCGGCGTCCAGCTCAGCACGCCGATCCGCCCGCCGGGGGCGCAGACGCGCAGCAGCTCGTCTGCGGCCACCCGGTGGTGCGGGGCGAACATCACCCCGATGCTCGACAGCACCACGTCGAACGCGCCGTCTGCGAAGGGCAGGTCCTCCGCGTCGGCCTCGCGCCACTCGAGCTCGGCGCCGAGCTCGGCGGCCCGGCGGCGGCCCTCCTCGAACATCTCGGGCGTCAGGTCGCTCGCGGTCACCGTTGCGCCGGTCAGCGCGGCGGGGATGGCGGCGTTGCCCGCCCCGGCGGCGACATCGAGCACCCGGTCGCCGCTCGACACCCCCGCCGCCTCCACGAGGATCGGTCCGAGGGACGAGATCAGCTCGCTCGCCAGCTCCGGGTAGTTCCCGGAGGCCCACATCTTCCTGTGGCGCGCCTTGAGCTCGCGGTCCGTGTGCACCGCGTCCTTCAGTTCACTGTCTTTCAACTCGCTCATGATTGCTCCTTCCGGCCGCGACGGTGCGGCCCGGTGCCAGTGTCCTCCGCTGCGCACCCGCTGCGCAGCCCCCGTCGACCTTCCGGCCGGCGGGCCCGGGGCCTAGTCGTGCCGCGTCCGCGCCGGTAGCCTGACGCCCATGGCAAGCGACGCGGTACAGCTGACGGTGGGCGACCGGGAGGTGCGCATCTCGAGTCCGGGCCGCGTGCTCTTCCCCGAGGCGGGGATCACGAAACTCGATCTGGCGCAGTACCTCGTGGATGTGGGTCCGGCGTTCCTCGCCGCGAACGGCGGTCGACCGGTGTCGCTGCAGCGTTTCTCCGCAGGCATCGACGGCGAGCAGTTCTTCTCGAAGAACCCGCCGAAGGGGGCACCCGACTATGTGCGCGGTGTCGACGTCGTCTACCCGAGCGGGCGCACGCATCCGCAGCTGGTCGTCGACGAGATCGCCACCGCGGTCTGGGCGGCGCAGATGAACACCGTGGTCTTCCACCCCTGGGCGAGCCGCGCGTCCGCGCCCGACCTGCCCGACCAGCTGCGCATCGACCTCGACCCGCAGCCGGGCACCGACTTCCGCGACGCGATCCCGGTGGCCGTCGAGCTGCGTGCCGTGCTCGCCGAGGCGGGACTGACCGCCTTCGTCAAGACCTCGGGCAACCGCGGGCTGCACGTCTTCGCGCCGATCGAGCCGGCGCACGAGTTTCTCGAGGTGCGGCACGCGGTGATCGCCGCCGCGCGCGAGCTGGAACGGCGGATGCCCGACCGGGTGACCACCGCGTGGTGGAAGGAGGAGCGCGGCGAGCGCATCTTCGTCGACTTCAACCAGGCCAACCGCGACCGCACCATGGCCGGCGCCTACAGCCCGCGGGCGCTGGCCCACGCCCCGGTGTCCTGCCCGCTGGAGTGGGAGGAGCTGGCGGATGCCGACCCCGCGTCGTTCACGATCGCGACGGTCCCCGAGAGGCTGCGCGGCACAGGCGACCCCTGGGCGGGCTTCGACGCGTCGCCCGGCAGCATCGACGTGCTCGCGCAGTGGTGGGAGCACGACCTTTCCGCGGGGCTCGGGGAGCTGCCGTTCCCTCCGGACTTCCCGAAGATGCCGGGCGAGCCGCCGCGCGTGCAGCCGAGCCGGGCGAAGAAGCCCGCCTGACCCCGCTGCCGAGCGCCCGCTGCCGAATGAAGGAGATCGCGCGGCTTCCCGGCCTGCCGGGTGCGATCGGCGCCCCTGATCGGCGAATACTCCTTCATTCGGCAGGTTCGACCCAGCCGGGCTGCGTACTCTTGTCTGGTGGACTCCGGGGCTCGTCGAATGATCGTTACATCCAGGGCCCTGTCGACCGCCGTGCTGCTGGTCAGCGGGGCCGCCTTCCTGGTCGTCTACGTGGTGGGTGTGCGCACCCGCCGCGGCCAGGACCTCGAGAATCTCGCCCTCGACGCCTCCGAGTACATCGACCGGCCGGGCGGCCTGCTCTCGCTCGTGACGGTGCCCAACATCGCCGTCGCCCTGCTCGCGATCGTGGTCGTCGGGCTGGCCTTCGGCCGTGTGCGCCCCGCGGTGCGCGCCGTCGGCATGATCGCCCTCGCCAATGTGCTCACGCAGCTGCTCAAGTACGGGCTGCTCAGCCGGCCCGACTTCCTCGAGACCGCGGAGGCGAACACCCTGCCGAGCGGGCACACGGTGGCCTTCGCGTCGGTGCTGCTCGGCCTGCTGATCGTGCTGCCCGCCCGGCCCCGCCCGATAGTCGGCCTGCTCTCCTGCGTCGTGCTCGGCATCGTCACCTTCCAGCTGCTCGCCTTCGGCTGGCACCGGGCGAGCGACGTGATCGCCGGCCTCCTGCTGGTCACCGGGCTCATCGCGCTCGCCCAGCTGCTGCTTCCCGACCGGGCCCCCGCGCGCATCGGCGGGCGCAGCATGTCGTTCACCCTGCTGCTCGGCTGCGGCGTGCTCCTGCTGCTCGGCACGGCGAGCATCGCCGCCGCGCTCGCGCTCGACATCGGGGGCAGCCAGGCGCTGCTGCTCGCGAGCCAGCTGCTCTGCCTCACCGGCGTGGTCGTGGCCGTCGTGGTCACACTGCTGCTGCAGCGCACTATCTCCCGCCGCGCACGCCCAGCCGCGCAATCTGCAGCAGCGACGAGTTAGGCAGGTACGCCCGGGTCAGGGCGAGGGCGATGCGCGGCAGGTCGGCCTCGTCGCGGAAGGCCAGGCTCATCGTCTCGTAGCGCGGGTTGAACTTCTGCTTGAAGGCGTGCAGCGACGCGAAGCCGTAGAGCGGCTCCAACGCGCGGCTGAGCGCGTCGAGAACGGCGTCCACCCCCTCGCTGTCGCCGCCCTCCCTGCTCAACGGCGCTCCGGAGAGCGAGGCGATCGACGCGCCCTCCTCCTTGAAGGCCAGAGCGGATGACGCGATCAGGAACTCCATCACCGGCCCGAAGCCGTCGTCCCGCCGCCGCATCAGGTCGAGGGTCCACCCGGTGACGACGCCCCCGCCGCCGTACACCGGCAGCCAGGAGGTGACCCCGTGCACGAGCCCCTCGGCGTCGACCGCGATGCCGCAGCGCACCTCCGGGTCGAGCGCCTCGTCCACACCGCCGAGGGTGAATCCCATCTCGGGGAGCGCCTTGTCGCCCACCCACTCCTCGCTGATCGCGCGCACCTGCGCGACAACCGACTCCGGCTCCTGGGCGAGCCGGGTCATCCGGAAGGCGATCCCCTCGCGTGCCGCCCGGTTGACCGCGGTGCGCACGTTGCCCCAGCGTTTCCCGGTGAGCTGCAGCTGCGGGAGGTCGACGATGGTGTCCTCGGCGACGGTGATCCGCTGCCAGCCGGGCGGGGCATCCGCCACCGTCGCATCGCCCACGGAGAAGAGCGCTGGCACCGTGCCGTCGCGCTGGCAGGCGTCCACGAACTCCGCGAGCACCCGCGCCCGCTCGCCCGCCGGCCCCACCGGGTCGCCGAGCGCGATCGCCGCGCCGGCGTGCAGCTCGTAGCCGATGTAGCTGTCGCCGCTGGACGAGGCGAAGTACAGCGTGCGCGGCCAGAGCGTCATCCACGACAGGGTGCCCCCGCCGTAGCGCCGCAGCAGGGCGGCGGGCGAGTCGTCCGCGGCGGACGCATCGCCCGGGCGGGCAGGGTCGCCCGGGTCGCCGCCGAGTCGGCGCCTGGACGAGCGGATGCTGGCGCGGAACGCCCGGCGGCCGAGCAGCAGCATCACCAGCAGGGCCACCCACAGCGCATTGTTCGTCAGGAGCACGACGTACCGCGCCGGGAAGTCGTCGAGCACCGCTGCGCCGACCGCCAGCAGCACGAACTCCGCAGTGTTGACGGCGGCGAGCACCGTCGCCACGATCCAGCCCAGCCGGCGCCCGGCGCGCAGCAGCCCGGTGACGACGAGGATCACCGCCACGTCGACCAGCACGTCGATCCAGCCGGCGGGCCCCGGAGTGGTGGTGGAGCCGAGCGGGTCGTCGCTGGGCACCAGAGTGACGAGCACCTGCACTGCCGCGATCGCGACGAGCGCCGAGGTCACCAGCAGGCGCCACTCCCGCACGCTGGGCCGCCCGCTGCGGTGCCGCCCGAGCACCAGCGGCGCGACCAGCAGCACCGGGACCACGGCGAGGAAGTGCTCCAGGTCGGCGAGGGTGCCGATGTAGAGCAGCGCGATCGACACACCGGCCCCGAGCCCGATCCGCCAGCGCAGCCGCCAGGGCGCCCTGGTCGTCGCGGCCACCGCGGCGAGGCAGGCGAACATGCCGCCGGAGGGGCCGACGTCGCGGGCGGCGGCGACCTCCACCGCCCACGGCCAGCCGGTGGGGGAGAGCACGGCGAGCAGCAGCGACGCCCCGAGCACCGCCACCAGCTGGCCGCCGGCGAAGAGGGCGGCGGTGCGGGCGGCGCCCAGCCGGTGCTCGCACCAGCCGCAGAACAGCAGCACACCCGAGACGACCAGCGTGTAGTGCAGCGGGTCCTCGGAGAGGAAGGTGCCGGTGACCACCGTCCACCATGCGCCGTCGCGCAGCGCGGGCAGCCCGTAGGCGACCGCCTGGTACCAGTCCTGGCTCCTCGCAGGGCTCCAGAGCGCCTCACTGACCACCCCCACCCCGAGGTAGACGGCCAGGAGCGACGCGGTGAACGGCACCCGGAGGATGCCGCGCCAGACCGCCGCCGCGACGCGGGCGCCCGCGGACCCCACCCCGCGCGCACCCCGTCCTCCCCGGCCCCGGTAGACGACGACCGTCGCGATCGCCGCGGCCACGAGAACCGCGAGCGCCGCGGCGGCCCAGGAGACGCGGTGCACAGCCTCGGCCGCCATCCCGCCCGTCGCCGTGACGACCAGGGCCACGGCGCACGACCAGAGCAGCGCTCCCGCGGCCGCCGCCGCGAGGAACCGCCGGAAGCCCATCCCGAGGGCGCCCGCGATCAGGCCGGCGAGCAGGCGCAGCACAACGACGCTCCCGGCGGCCAGCACCAGCCAGACCCCGTACCGCGCCGTGATACCGCGCGCGACGCCGATCCGGCTCGCCCCGAGCAGCTCAGGGAAGCGGGGGCCGATCGACGCGATCAGGCGCGAGCCCCAGCGTCGTCCGATCAGGTAGGCGAGCGACTCGATGGCGACCGCGCCGGCCGCGGCGACCAGCACGCTCTGCCAGAGCCCGCCCCGGCCAGCAGCGAGCACGGTCGCGAGCCACTCGGTCACCGTCAGACTCCCCGCGCGGTCAGGACCGCAGCACGCGGTCCAGGTCGTAGGCGGCGGGGATGTCGAGTTGCTCGAAGGTGCAGGAGCGCGCCTCCCGGTCGGGCCGCCACCGGTCGAACTGCACGGTGTGCCGGAAGCGCGCGCCCTCCATCTGGTCGTACCGCACCTCCGCCACCAGCTCGGGGCGCAGGCGCACGAAGGAGACGTCCTTGCCCGCCGAGAAGCGGTTGCGCTCGCCCTCGCCGCGCACCGGGACGCCGTCCTCGTCGCGCAGCACCACCGGGTCGAGCTCCTCGACGAGGCTCAGCCGTCGGGCGTCGCTGAAAGCGGATGCCCCGCCCACGCCGAGCAGGTCGCCCGCGTCGTCGTAGAGCCCGAGCAGCAGGGAGCCCACGCCGCTCCCGCTCTTGTGCACGCGGTAGCCGAGCACCACCACGTCGGCGCTGCGGTGGTGCTTCACCTTGAGCATCACCCGCTTGCCCGGCGCGTAGGCCGCGGCGAGCGGCTTGGCGACGACGCCGTCGAGACCCGCGCCCTCGAACTCCACCAGCCAGTCCCTGGCCAGACCCACGTCGGTGGTGATCCGGGTGAGGTGCAGCGGCTCGCCGACGCCCTCCAGCAGCGCCTCGAGCCGCTCGCGCCGGGTCGAGAAGGGCTCGGCGAGGAGGTCGTCCTCGCCCAGGTGCAGCAGGTCGAAGGCGACGAAGCTGGCCGGTGTCTCCTGCGACAGGCGGCGGATGCGGCTGTCCGCCGGGTGGATACGCTGCGAGAGCGCCTCCCAGTCGAGCTTCTCCGCACCCGGCCGCCCGCTGCGCAGCACGATCTCGCCGTCGATCACGCAGGGGGTGGTGAGCTGGGCGGCGAACGCGGCGGTCAGCTCGGGGAAGTAGCGGGTGAGCGGTCGCGACCCACGGCTGCCGATCTCCACGGTGGCGCCGTCCCAGCGCACGATGGCACGGAAGCCGTCCCACTTCGGCTCGTAGCCCAGCCCGCCCTCCACACTGTCCTGGTCGGGGACCGCGTCGACGGCCTTCGCGAGCATGGGGGAGACCAGGGAGGGTGCGGGCATGACCCGAGTCTGTCGTCGTCGCCGTCCCCGCGCCACTGCTTGCCCTCGCGCCACCGAGGGAGCATCATCTGAACCACCAGAACGCGCACCTCACCGAGACACCGACGGCCCGACGCCACGGGCTCCGTACCAGGGGGAGACATGAGTTCCACGTCCGCCGACACGTCGACCGCGCAGCCGGAGCTGAAACGGGCCATCGGGCCGAAGCTGCTGCTGCTCTTCATCGTCGGGGACATCCTCGGCACCGGCATCTACGCGCTCACCGGGCAGGTGGCCGCCGAGGTGGGCGGGGCCGCGTGGCTGCCCTTCCTCATCGCCTTCGCCGTGGCCACCGTCACCGCCTTCTCCTACCTGGAGCTGGTGACCAAGTACCCGCAGGCGGCCGGAGCGGCGCTCTACGTGCACAAGGCCTTCGGCATCCACTTCTTCACCTTCATCGTCTGCTTCGTGGTGATGTCGTCGGGCATCACCTCGGCCTCGGCCGCCTCGCGCGCGTTCGCCGTCAACCTGGTGGCGGGATTCGGGCTCGAGCTCGGCAACCTGGGCGTGTGCGCGATCGCGCTGGGCTTCATCCTGCTGATCATGCTCGTCAACTTCCGCGGCGTCACCGAGAGCGTGATGCTCAACGTGGTGCTCACCCTCGTGGAGCTCTCCGGACTGCTGCTGGTCATCCTCATCGGCTTCTGGGCGATCGCAGGCGGCAACTCGGACTTCTCCCGGGTGGTCGCCTTCGAGACGCCGGGCGACAAGGGTCTGCTGCTGGCGGTGAGCACCGCCACCTCGCTGGCCTTCTTCGCGATGGTCGGCTTCGAGGACTCGGTCAACATGGCCGAGGAGACCAAGGACCCGAGCCGCATCTTCCCCCGGATCATGCTCACCGGGCTCGGGATCACCGCCGTCGTCTACGTGCTGGTGTCCATCTGCGCGGTGGCGATCGTTCCCATCGGCGAACTGGCCGGCAACGAGACCCCGCTGGTGACCGTGGTGCAGACTGCGGCCCCCGGCTTCCCCATCTCCGACCTCATCCCGTTCATCTCGATGTTCGCCGTGGCCAACAGCGCGCTGATCAACATGATGATGGCCAGCCGCCTGCTCTACGGCATGAGCCGGCAGGGGGTGCTCCCGAAGTTCCTGTCGAGGGTGCACCCGGTGCGGCGCACGCCGTGGGCGGCCATCCTGCTCACGACCGGCATCGCGCTCGGGCTGATCGCCTACGTGTCCCTCGACCCCACCGGCTCGGTCGTCGCCCTGCTCGGCGGCACCACCTCGCTGCTGCTGCTCACCGTGTTCACGGTGGTCAACATCACCGTGCTCGTGCTGCGCAGGCAGAAGGTCGACCACGACCATTTCACCGCCGGACGGATCCTGCCGGTGGTGGGCGCCGTCTGCTGCGCCTACCTGGTGCTGCCGTTCTCCTCCGGCCGCCCGGTGGAGCAGTACCAGATCGCCGGGGCGCTGCTGCTGCTCGGTGTTGTGCTCTGGGCGGTGACCTACGCGGCCAATCGGATCGGCGGTCGCCGCGCCCCCGTGCTGGAGAACCCGGAGGAGATGAGCTAGCCGGGTTCGGGAGGATGATGGAGGGATGACCTCCGCAACAACCGCCTTCCGTGCCGCCCGCGACCAGCTGCTCTCCCTCCGGGACGACCGCGGGGCGGCAGCGCGCGAGTTCGTCTGGCCCGACGTGGGGCCGAGCTTCAACTGGTCCACCGACTGGTTCGACGCCATCGGCACCGGCAACGACAAGCTCGCCCTGTGGATCGTGGAGGAGGACGGCTCGGAGACGAAGGCCACCTTCGACCAGATGGTGAGCCGCAGCGACCAGGTGGCCAACTGGCTGCAGAAGCTGGGAGTGGGCAGGGGCGACCACGTGATGCTGATGCTCGGCAACCAGATCGAGCTGTGGGAGGCCATGCTCGCCGTGATGAAGGTGGGCGCGGTGATCCTCCCCACCTCGACCGCGCTCGGATCGCACGACCTCGCCGACCGGGTGCTGCGGGGTCGGGTCGACCACGTGATCGTCACCCCCGACAACGTGCACAAGTTCGACGAGGTGCCAGGGCGGTACAGCCGCATCGTGGTCGGGCCGGCCCGCGCCGGCTGGTTCGGATTCGACGAGTCCCGCGCAGCCCCCACCGGCAAGGTCGCCGTCGCGGTCCAGACGGGCGACCCCTCGCTGATCTACTTCACCTCGGGAACCACCAGCAAGCCGAAGATGGTGACGCACACCCAGGCCTCCTACCCGGTGGGACACCTCACCACCATGTACTGGCTGGGGGTGCAGCCCGGCGACATGCACCTCGCCATCAGCTCGCCCGGCTGGGGCAAGCACGCCTGGAGCTGCTTCTTCGCCCCGTGGATCGCCGAGGCGACGGTGTTCGTCTACAACTACTCCCGCTTCGACCCGCCCGCGCTGCTCGCACAGCTGGAGCGGGCGCAGGTGACCACCTTCTGCGCGCCGCCCACCGTGTGGCGGATGCTCATCCAGGCGGATGTGGGCGATCGCCCGTCGAGCCTCGGCGAGATCCTCTCGGCGGGGGAGCCCCTCAACCCGGAGGTGATCAACCACATCGAGTCGGCGTGGGGCCTGGTCATCCGCGACGGCTACGGGCAGACGGAGACCACCGCCATCATCGGCAACAGCCCGGGGGTCGCGCTCAAGGCCGGTTCGATGGGCTTCCCGCTGCCCGGTGTGAACGTGGTTCTCGTCGACCCGGTCAGCGGGGCCGTGGGCGACGAGGGGGAGGTGTGCCTCGACCTGGCCACGCCGGCGACCAACCTCATGGCCGGGTACTTCGGCGATCCGGAGCGCAGCGCCGAGGTGCTGCGCGACGGCTACTTCCACACCGGCGACGTCGCGAGCCGTGACGAGAACGGCTTCATCACCTTCATCGGACGCACCGACGACATCTTCAAGTCGAGCGACTTCAAGATCTCGCCCTTCGAGGTGGAGAGTGTGCTGCTCGAGCACCCGGCCATCGCCGAGGCGGCCGTGGTGCCAGCACCGGATGCGACGCGGCTGAACACCCCGAAGGCCTACGTCGTTCTCGCGGCGGGCTGGGAGCCCACGGCCGAGACGGCGCTCGCCGTGCTGCGGCACGCCCGCACCGCCCTGCCCGCCTACATGCGCGTGCGCCGCATCGAGTTCTTCGAGCTGCCGAAGACGAACAGCGGCAAGATCCGGCGGGTGGAGCTGCGCGCGCGGGAGAGCGAGGCGGCGCTCGCCGGGGAGCGACTGGCCGACGAGTACCGTGACGAACAATTTCCCGAGCTCACACGCCGCTGAGCGGGCGCGGCTAGCCTGAGCAGGTGAAGCCCTTCCTCCTCCTAGCCACACGCGTCGACGACGAGGCCGCCGACGAGGAGTACGCCAGCTTCCTCGCCGCGGGCGGCCTCGAGCCGCAGCAGCTGGTGCGGGTGCGGCTCGAGTCGGCGCCGATGCCGGCCATCGATCTCGACGACTTCGCGGGCATCATCGTGGGCGGCAGCCCCTTCAACGCCAGCGAGCCGGCCGAGCTCAAGTCGGAGGTGCAGCTGCGCGTCGAGGCCGAGCTCGGCGCGCTCGTCGACCGGGTCGTCGAGCGGGACTTCCCCTTCTTCGGCGCCTGCTACGGCATCGGCCTGCTCACCTCCCGCCTCGGCGGCGTCGTCGACGGCACCTGGCCGGAGACCGCGGGTCCGACCACCGTCTCCGTGAGCGAGGCGGGCGCCGCCGACCAGCTCTTCGGCCGACTCGAGCGCAGCTTCGACGCCTTCGTGGGGCACAAGGAGGCCTGCACCGAGCTTCCGCCCGGCGGCGTTCTGCTCGCCGGCAGCGCACTCTGCCCGGTACAGGCCTTCCGGATCGGCGAGAACGTCTACGCCACCCAGTTCCACCCGGAGCTGACGCGGGCGGGGATCCTCTCCCGCATCCGCATCTACCGCGACAACGGCTACTTCGCGCCCGGCGGCTACGACGGCGTGGTCGAGGCGATCGAGCAGTCGAGCGTCACCGAGCCCGCCGCCCTGGTGCGGGCGTTCGTCGAGCGCTTCGGCTCGTAGCCGCCTCCTGGCGGCCGCGCCTTCGGCGGCCCGGTGGGCGCGTGCCGCCGGGCCGCCGGGGCAGGGATCAGCGTGCCCCGGGATCAGCGCACCCGGGGTCAGCGCCCGCGGGGTCAGCCCGCCCGGGGTGAGCCCGCCCGGGGTGAGCCCGCCCGGGGTGAGCCCGCCCGGGGTGAGCCCGCCCGGGGTCAGCCCGCCCGGGGTGAGCGATCCCCGGGTCTACGTGCCCGAGATGCGCCCGGGCGCAGGGTGAGCAGACCGTCGATCACGATGAACACCACGAGGCTCACCCCGAGAAGCGGGAAGAACAGGCCAAGCAGCACGGCGGCCGCGAGCACCGCCGCGGTGCCCCACCACGGCGCCCTGGCGAGCGCGCCAGCCGGGGCGGGTGCCGCGAAGCCGCGGGTCGGACGGCGCTTCCACCACATCGCGTAGCCCCAGACCACCATCGCGGCGATGCCCAGGGCCGCGGCGATCAACACGATCTGGTTGGGCAGCCCGAACATGCTGCCCATGTGCGTATCGATTCCCCAGCGGGCGAGCTTCGCGACGATGCCGAACTCGACGAAGTCCACGCGGTCGGTGACCTCCAGCGTCTGCCCGTCGATCGCGACCGCGTCGACCTCCGTCGGGAAGCTGCGCTGGATCTCCTGCACCAGCCATGCCTGTCCCGGTGCCGACGGCGGCTTGATCTCGACGAGACCGGTGTTCACGTTCACGCCCTGGGCGACGTCGAGGACGGCATCGAAGGTGGCCGGGTCGGCGGGCACGGCGGATGCCTCGGCGACGCCGTGTCCGTCGTGCAGTCCGGCCGCGGCATCCGCTGAATCGTCGAGGTCCGTGGAGATCGACGGTGTCGCCGCGCCGAGCGCGGACCGCAGCTCGGAGACGTTCTGCCCGGCGAACTGCGACCAGGTGATGCCGGTCGCGGAGAGGAACAGCGCGCCGACGAGCAGCCAGATGCCGGTGGATGCGTGCCAGCTGAAGATGCGCCGGTAGCCCGTGACGCGGCTGTTCGGGCGCAGCAGGTCCTTCTTCGCGCGCGCCCGGCGGATGCGCAGCAGCCAGAGCGCCGCGCCGGCGATGACGACGACTCCGAGCCAGCTGGCAGCGAGCTCGCTGTAGAGGCGGCCGGCGTCGCCGAGGTGCAGGCTGCGGTGGAACTGGTCGACCCAGGTGCGCAGCGGCAGGGCGCCGCTGGTGCCGTAGACCGTTTGGTCGCCGCGCACCTCCGCGGTGGCCGGATCGACGAAGACGGCTCGCGTCTCGCTCTCGCCGAGGCCGGCGCCGGTGAACATCACTCGGGTCGTGTCGCCATTCTCCGGTGCGGGGCGGACGGCGACGAGGGATCCCTCGTCGCCCACCACCGCCTGGGCGGCCTCAATCTGGTCGGCGAGCGGGAGAGTCGTAGCGGATGCGGGAACGTGCAGCTCGTGCGCGTACACGGCCTGCTCGAGCTGCGGGGTGGCGGCGTACATGGTGCCGCTCAGGGCGGCGACGAGGATGAACGGGCCGACGAGGATCCCGGCGTAGAAGTGCAGGCGCAGCAGCAGCGCGCCCAGCCAGGGTTTGCGCGTGGGCGTTTTCGAGGGTCTGCCGGCGGGCGGCGGGGTGTCGTGGGAGGTGAGTGTGGCGGTCATGAGTGTGTCCTTGAAAGTGGGGGAGGAGTAAGCGCGATTGGGCGCGCGGTGGGTGGAGTTAGGGCGCGACTAGGGCGCGCCGCAGTGCGTGGCCCTACGTGGTTGGCCGTGTGCGGTGGGTGCCGTCGAGGCGCGTCATCCGGGCTCGCCGCAGTGCCTAGCCCTGTGCGGTTGGCGCCATCAGGTTGCGCCGCAGTGCCCGGCTCTGTGCGGTGGGCGCGATCAGGTTGCGCCGCAGTGCCCGGCTCTGTGCGGTGGGTGCCATCGGGTCGCACCGCAGTGCGTCGTCATGTGCGATCGGCGGGCGCGTCGGAGCCGCCGCGGGGTTCGCGACGAGACGGGAGCCGGTTCTAGGAACGGATTGCGAGGCGCGGGGGAGGCCCGCGACGGGGTCGCGCTACCAGCAGCACCCCGAGATCGCGGAGGCCGGACATGTCGGCGATGGCGCTGCCCGTCCGCGAGGCATCGACGGAGTCAGTGGCGATCGAGACGTGCCGTGGAACGAGCGGGGCGACCCAGACGGCGCGCGCCAGCTCGACGAGACCCCAGTAGGCGGATTCTCCGCGGCGCAGTACGACCACGGTGATCACGGCGGCGAGGGCGTGCGCCGCCCACATCGACGAGTCGTTGTGCGAGGTCATTGCCGCGCCGGATCCTGCGGACTCCAGAAAGGTCGCACCGTGCTGGTGGGCGGAGCCGTGGCTCGTCGTCGTCGCGATGGCAGTTGCGCTGCCAGCGCCGACGCTGCCCGCACCAGCGCCCAGGCCGAACAACAGGTGGAAGGCGAACTGGCTCGCGACCACGGACAGGCTCAAACGGATGCGGGAGAGGCTCTTGCCGGCAAGCGCCACACACACGATCCCGGCGAAAGCCATCGCGAGCACAACCCCGAGCAGGCCGGGTGCCGTGCCGCCGCCGGCCACGTGCGAGACCGCGGCGACGAAGACGGACAGGCCGGCGGTCAGCCAGCCACGGACGAACCGTGCCCACCTGCTCGCCATCACAGCCGATCCCCGTCCCGCGGCCGATCTGGCCGGTGCAGCACAACGATACCGTCCGGCTCGGTTCGGCCCGCCCTGTTGGGCTTGCTCGATCCTGCCCCCTGTCGGGTTTGCTCGATTCTGTTTGCCCTGTCGGGCTTGCTCGATCCTGCCCGCCCTGTCCGCACAAGTAGGCGGTGCGGGATCGGTGCGGCCCCTAAGCCGGCCGCCCTGGCCATATGCCCTCATCAGCCGGCCTTTCGGAGTGCGTTGAGTCTTGCGATGCGGGATTTGCCCAGGGGTATCCACCGCTGGTCGGGGTCGATCCAGGGTGGGGCGAGCAGGTGGGGTTTCCCGCGGATCATCCGCATCTCGAAGTTCGAGTCGGGGAGCATCGCATGGTGGAACGGGCACAGCAGGACCGCGTTGTCGATATGGGTTGGGCCACCTTCGGACCAGGGGATGACGTGGTGGCCTTC
>Ga0247732_10000176_pt1 | contig 40123 bp, 22 predicted proteins | sample UWRJL163409C2_FD_180940 | JGI IMG/M metagenome (GOLD analysis project Ga0247732, IMG submission 180940) | Plant litter microbial communities from Arlington Agricultural Research Station in Wisconsin, United States - UWRJ-L163-409C-2 | ecosystem: Environmental > Terrestrial > Plant litter >...
CATCTAAAAAAAAAATACTAAGCAAGAAAATAAATATAAGTAGAAATTTTTAAGCAAGTTATTGCACATTATAATAATTAAGGCTTTGAACCATAAATAAACTATTTTTATATAACACATCTGATTTGTATTATACTCTTGTTATGGAATATACATTATATAAGTAATATCAAATATAAGTAATATCAAATATATTGTATAATATTTTTACATTTTTCTGAGTTTCACTAGCAAGAAACAAAACATATCCCTCTCAGGTTACCCAGATTCGGACTGGGAAGATCTCTGACCCAAACAGAGCGCCCAACCATTAGGCTTTAACCTGTAAGCTTTAATGTAAATACATATGTAGATAGCGATAAAATAGGTCGGCCCCTCTATACTTTCTCAACATTTACTAGCTGTTTTTTCTTTCACATAATACATATTATATAAGGTGCAGGCAAAGGAGGGCCCCCACAAACAAAAATATGTTTTAAAGTAAATAAATATTTGTAGGTATTATTTCAAAGCTGTATAATACACAGGGTACTAATATAACAAACGCAATAACTAAGGGTAATAAAACAGTTCAACAAAAAGACATTAATTGGTCAAAACGAATACGAGGGAAAGATGCTCTAGCTCATATAAATACAAATATCATAAAACATGATTTTATACCTAAAGTTAAACCATAAACTAATCCTTCTATTAAAGGATCGGTTAAGATACTTTCACTATCTAAATACTCAAGGTAGTAATCAAAATCAAAATATTGTATTAAATGGTACAATGAGGGTAGATAGTCATATAAATAACCACCTAAAAACAATACACTAGTTAGTACACATATTAATACAATACTACCATACTCTGCTAAGAAAAAAAACACAAATATAACAGCCGCGTGTTCTGTCATAAAACCACTAACAAGTTCCGATTCAGCTTCAGCTAAATCAAAAGGAGCTCTGTTAGTTTCCGCTATAGACCCTATGAAAAATATAATAAAGACTGGTAACAAGGGTACTATAAATCATATAGCTCTTTGACCCTCTATTATAACAGTAAGATTTAAACTACCTGTTAACATTATAACAAGTAATATAGCAGAACTTAAAATTAATTCATAACTAATTAATTGTGCAGTACTTCTTAATGAACCTAGGAAAGCATATTTACTGTTAGCACTTCAACCAGCTAATAAAATACCATAAGTTGCTAAAGAAGATACAGCTAACATATAAAGTATACCTAAACTAAAGTCATTTAAAGAGAGCCCAGGTCCGTATGGTATTACAAGATAACCTAACAATGAAAATATTAAGGTTATAATAGGTCCCAGAAAAAACAAAGCTAAATTAGCTTGAGTAGGTGAAACATATTCTTTTAATAATAATTTCAAAGCGTCAGCAAAGGCTTGTAAAAGACCGTAATATCCTACTATATTAGGACCTAGTCTTCTTTGCATACTAGCCATTGTTTTTCTTTCGGCCACAGTTACATAGGCTACAGTTAATAATACAGGGACAACAATTAAAACAACTTCTAATACAGATATCAAGGAAATTAAATACAACATTTTTTTTTTATTGTCTAAATTAAAGTTCAAATTTAAAACATTTTATTAAAACATATTTATCTCTTATTCTTACGAAGCATTACGCGTGACCATTTAACAGGTATAGTGTATGCAAAGAAAAAAAAGGTTTTTTTATAATAAATACCTTTAAGAAGCATATGCATAATTTAAAAGTAAGTTTTATTTTTAATTTTAAATTTAGATTAAAAATAATGATTAAATTAAATTTTACTATAGATTTAACTAAGCTAAAATAAGACTTAATAATATTTAATATTATTGTAAAGCCTTATTATTAAAGACTGGTTTATAGCAATTACGTATACCTAATACCTTAATATTATTTAAATTTATACGTAGTATAACCACAGGTAACGCTATTATACTATGGCAAGTTATTACCATAGTATATTTTTTTTAGCTCAAAGGAAACTCCTCTATACAAAATTTCATACATAAAGTATATTAGCTTGATTATAAGAATATTTTACCTTTAAGTGGGCTGACATACTACTCTGAAAAAGCAATAGAACTATATAGAGCTGAATTTAACCATATAAAACTGAAGGTATATTATACATTTATCTTGCTTTGCACTCCATCTATATTTAATTTAGATTTAATATTTATAAATAATTCAACTAAGCTATTTTCAAATAGGCTAATTAAAGGTACTAAGATTAAAAAGTGTGCAAAGTAAAGAACAGTACTTACTTGTCCAAGTTCTATAAATGGAGATTCTACGTGTTTGGCTCCTAATTGCATTAATATTAAAAAATTACCTAAAAATACATAGAAAGCTATTTTACTTATAGGTCTAAACTGTATACCTCTACTTCTACTTAAGTCAGTAAAAGGCATAACTAATAACATTAAGATAGAAGTTAACATAGCAATAACACCTAATAATTTATTAGGTATACTTCTTAGTATAGCGTAGAAAGGTAATAGATACCACTCTGGCACTATAGCTGGAGGAGTTTGCATAGGATTAGCCACAACATAGTTATCACTATCTCCTAGTACGTTAGGCATAAAAAATACAAATAAACTTAACACAATAACAAATAAAAATATAGTTATTAAATCTTTAAATAAGAAAAAAGGAGCAAAAGGTAATCTATCGTAATTACCTGAAACACCTAAAGGATTACCTGATCCAGCACTTTCGTGTAAAGCTATTAAGTGCATTAACACTAATGCAGCTAAAACGAAAGGTAGAACAAAATGTAAAGCAAAAAATCTGTTTAAAGTCGCATTATTAACAGAGAAACCACCTCAGAGAAATTCGACAATATCTTGTCCAATTCAAGGTATAGCGCTCATAAGGTTAGTAATAACTGTGGCACCCCATAAACTCATTTGTCCATATGGTAATACATAACCCAGGAAAGCTGTAACAATCATTAAAAGAAAGATAACTGTACCAATAGTTCAAACTAAAGTTCTAGGAGCTTTATAAGATCCATAGTACAAACCTTTACCTATGTGTAAATACACAATAAAGAAAAAAGCTGAAGCAGTATTACTATGTAAGTATCGAATTAATCATCCGTTATTTACATCACGCATAATATGTTCTACTGAATTAAAGGCTTCTAAAACGCTAGGGTTATAGTGCATAGCTAATGTTACACCTGTAACAATTTGTATTACTAAACATAAACCTAATAATGAACCAAAGTTTCAAAGATAGCTAATATTTGAAGGTTGAGGGGAATCAATTAAATATGAATTAATTAATCTTAATAAAGGATGACTTTTGAAAATTCTCATTTTTTTTTAGTTATTGTATGTGTTTTTTTTTTTATAAATATTAATAACATACGTGAATTTTTTTTTTAATGTTTATTAAAACAAATTACTTTTTTTTTTTTACGTAGCAAAATACGTGCAACCTGGTGGATTATGCGTGGGACGTGGGACGCATAACGTAAAACATTAAACCTTAAGCTAGTTTATGTACACTATTCTCAGTATTATTGTTCATATAATCAAGTAAGGAATTTTTCAATACTTACTGACTCAATTACAATAGGCATACTACTATGTAATATACCACAAATTTCTGAACATTGACCATAAAATGTACCTTCTCTATTTATAAGTACAGATACTTGATTTAATCTACCAGGATATGCGTCACATTTAATACCTAAAGCAGGACAAGCGTAAGAATGTATAACATCTGCTGCTGTAATTATAAATCTTACGTGTGTTAATTCAGGTAGGATAACTCTATTATCCACTTCTAACATTCTTAGAGCTCCATTTTCTAAATCAGACTCTGGTACTAGATAAGAATCATATTCTATGAATTCTTCATCTGAGTTTAAAAAGTCTGGATATTGATAACTTCAATATCATTGGTGACCTTCGGCTAACACAGACATTGCAGGATCGCTAACTTCATCCATTAAATATAATAATTTAAAGGAAGGAAAAGCTATTAATAGTAATATTAAAGCAGGTGTAATTGTTCAAATTAATTCTATTAATGTACCGTGATTTAAATATTTATGTGAAATAGGTGATTTGGTGTTTATATAGTTTCTAACTATAGTAATCATTATTCAACCTACAGCAAATAAAATTATAACTAAGTAGAACATAATATTGTCGTGTAATTCCACTAACCCTTCCATTTGTGGAGTAGCACTGTCCTGGAAATATAAACCTCAAGGTCTCGGAGTGTCACATAAATTAACTATATTTAAGTTTAATAAGTTCAACATTTATAAATATATATATAATAATCTTCCTACTCTTAACCATATATATTATAATACACTAAATATTAAATTTTTTTAACGTATAGCCTAATATAGTAGGGTTTAACTAGCATTTTCTTAGAAAAGTTATATGACCATGAAAAACAATAAAAACATATTATGTTTAGCTCTTTATAGGCCCTAAACATAATAAAAACCTTTTTTTTATTCTATTATTTTTATAACCCATATAATTGTAGGAAACGCTATTATACTATAATAAGTATTTTACTATAGTATATGTTTTTAAGCTAAATAAACATAGGTAGGTACCTACGTAATTTTATTGCTTCGCATAAGACATTACTTCGTAGACCTGCATCTACCAAAAACTAATTGCATAAAAAGTATACACAAATATATAAGTAATAAGGGAAAAACTATAAACCTTGGCTTATAGCTAAGTTATTATTTTTGTTATTAAAAATTTTGGTTTGTCTACTATCAATCTTTAAAGCATTTTTACCTAATTCGAAAGAAAAACCTAATGTTAAAGCTAAGAAAAATATTAGCATTATAATTAAACCATATACATCATTTGTATACGCACTAACAACATAAGGATATACTAACAATATTTCTAAATCAAATAGTAAAAATAATAATCCAAATATAAAGAAAGAAATACTGAATTGTGTTCTATTCTGACCTAAGAAGGAATGGAAACCACATTCAAACGTACTATCTTTTTCTTGATAGGGATTATGTGGGGCAAAAATTAAATTAACCGCTAATAATATAATAGCTAATAGCGGTATAAAAAAAAAGAAAAAGGTAGTGCTTGTCATTTAAGTATTGAATAAAATTAATGCTAATATGTTAGCTAAATTTAATCATTCTTGAGGGACAAATATAAATAACATGATTGTTAATGTTAAAATAGATATTGTTAAAGTTAAAGAGCTAGATAATACAATACTATTAATATTAAAGTTTACTTTTACTTGCTCTGCTTCAGTTATATTATCTTTCCCCTCAGCAACACTTGTTTTTTTCAATGTACGCATAGACAATAGGTTTTTTAGCCCATTAGTTTTCACTATACTACCTTCTATAGAGATATTTTTAACCTCAGGGTTTACTATATACTCCGACTTATCAAAAAAAATTTGTTTTATAATGTTTAAGTAATATACGGCACTTATCACACTAGTTAATATAGCAATTAAAGTAATAAATACATAACCACTGTCTAGCGCTGCACTTAAAACCATTTGTTTAGCAAAAAATCCTAGTAATGGTGGTATACCAGCAAAAGAAAAGATGGTAATACTTAGACTTAAAGCTAAATAGGGATTTATGTCAAAGTACCCTTTTATTTGACTAATTAACTGTATAGGTGAATTATTTTTATCCTCTAACTCTTTATACTCATCTGTAGAATTAATATAATAATATAGAGAATAACCAATACTAATTAGTATTACAAAGGCATTTAGGTTACTAAGAGAGTATTGCATTAAATAAAAAATAAAGGCTTGTATAGATTCAATACTATTAATACTTAATGCTAATAATATAAATCCTACGTGGGATATAGTACTATATGCAAACAATCTCTTTATTCTAACTTGAGTTAATCCTACTACAGATCCTATAATTAGAGAAAGTAATGAACTAATTAACAAACTTGATGTTCAACTATATTGAAAAGAAAAAAGAGAATTGCTAGTATAATGTACTAATTCTAATAAAAAAATAAATATAGATATTTTAGCTACAATAGCTACGAATGTAGTAACAATAGTAGGTATAGCATCGTAAACATCCGGAGATCAAAAGTGAAAAGGTGCCGCACTACTTTTAAATAAGAAACCTATACTTAATATAAGGAAAGCAAAGTTAATATAATAAGCTGTATATGCAGAGCCTAATTCCCCTGATCCTTCGTTAACTAAATCGCTTATACTTGTTATAACATATATTCCATCTAAACTAGTAGAACCGGAGTTAGTATATAATAAACTAGTACCTAATAGTATAAAACAAGAACTTAAACCACCTAGTAAAAAGTAAGTAAGACCTCCAGAAGTGGCCTGCTCAGAGTTACGGTAAAGTGTACTAAGTATATATAAACCATAACTTTGTAATTCAATAGATAAAAATATAGAAACCAAATCACTAGTAGACACTAAGAACACAGCACCGCATATTACAAACAGGATAATCAGTGGATATTCTATTATTTTAAACTGCTCAGCCATTTTATTTATTATTTTACTAGAGTAAAACGTAAATTTATGGAAAAAAAATTTACTTACAGATGAGTATAGAGGAACTCATACTTTTCTAGGATAAAAAGATGTTAATAATATTATAATAGAGCTAATAAAAAAGATAAATATTTGAAAAACTTGAGTTGTTCCAGTTGTATGGAATAAACCTCCTAATAAACCAATACCTCTATACAATGGTACCAAATATAAACCTAAAACACCTAAAAAGAAACAATAAATTAAAATTGTGATAGTTAATCGGCTATATAGTATGGACTTGTCACGTCTACTTGTCAAAGAATTAGACAATAGTAAAAAGAGAATTGAAAATAGTGTAATTTGTTTTTTTTTAATTTTCAACCGGCTAAAAACCCCTAAAAACTAAAAAAAAACAATAAGAACAAGAAAAAGCTTTAAAAACCATTAAGAACTAAAAAAGTTTTAATAAAAATCCCCCTTTTACCTGAAACAAAACACTAGTAAATGTACCTGAGAGGCCTTAATAGTATAACCACTAACCTAAAAGATCTAAGAATCTTTTAAACTCCCCTGTAGCTTTCACAGGCATTGTGTTTGTAGTAGTAGGGTGTTGTGCATCTTTTAGTAACTGAACAGCTCTAAATAAACCTTTATATTCTCCTTTTTTTCACTCTAATAATGCAAAAGGTCTACTATTATCTAAACCATTGGCTCGTATTTTATCAGCTAATAAAACGATTTCATCACGTGTTAAATCATTATTATTATTAAGCGTAGAATAAATTGATATATGTCGATGAGCGACATTATCCGCTCTTCCTGCTATTTTAGCTTTAATTATCTCCCACCTTGGATCGAGATTACCTTCGGGTCCCATAGCACCTCCCTGAGAGTTTCCCCCTGGTCCAGTGTTTCAGCCTGTACTTCAGCCAGGGTTTCATACAGGTTTTCCTCCAGAACCCGGGTTATCCATTTTTAATATAAAATCGTTCATATTAACAGGTAAAAAAGCGAAAAAACCAATAAAACCTGTCATAAGAAATAATCTTGTTAAGGTTATAGAGTTAATCATTTTTGTACTAAATATATTATAACTTATTTCATATTTATCTTTAGTAAAAAAATTTATAAATATACTAATTATAATGTTATTAATATAAACCATAAAAGGTAACAAAGTTAACCGCACATATATATATAATAATAGGCTATTTGTGCTTAAACCTAAAGAATAAATAAGTACATTTAAAACTAATACATTTATTCCTATATAAATAAGCAAATAAAATACAAATAAAATATATTTAATCTTAATCATTCGTGCAATAGTCTTAGTATTTGTAAATAGCTCCATATACTTTTGTATATATATTATTCACATGTTGTTACTATTCCTATAATATATATTTAATCCCACAACAAATAATAAATAAAGCCCTGAGCAAGATAAAAACCCTGAGATTAAACCTATAGATAAGGGTATGTCCTTTAGGCTAGTATACATCGTACCAGGGATACCTTGGATTAGTGCTATAATATATAAGTTAAAATAAAACAAAGGAGCTATACAAATAGTGAAAATTAAATAAGCTAATAAATATAAATCTTGCTGGCCAGGTCTAAAAGCAGCTTTTATATTATAATTAGGTCTACCGTGTAGAAAATAATAATTAAATTGACCTATAGGGGACTCTAATCTAAATTCCTTAACCATTATATTTATTATTTTACTAGAGTAAAATGTAAAATTATGGGAAAAAAATTTACTTACAGATGTGTATAGAGGAACTCATACTTTTCTAGGATAAAAAGATGTTAATAATATTATAATAGAGCTTATTAAAAAAATAAATATTTGAAAAACTTGAGTTGTTCCAGATGTATGGAATAAACCTTCTAACAAACCAACATCCCTGTGTAATGGCATCAAATATAAACCTAAAACACCTAAAAAGAAACAATAGATTAAAATTGTGATAGTTAATCGGCTATATAATAAGTGTTTGTGACGTCAGCTTGTCAAAGAATTAGACAATAGTAAGATAATAATTGAAAATAGAGTAATTAAGTAGACAGGTGAATTGAACACCCTATCTTCCGTGTGTAAAACGGTTGCTCTACCATTAAGCTAGACTACAGGAAAAAAAAAGAAAACAAAGGGCAATTTTATATATAAAACATCCTTATTCTTATTCAAGACTTGAACTTGAATCTAGATATTAGAAGTATCCTGCTCTACCATTAAGCTAATAAGAGTTTTTTATTTTAACAACAAAATTAATAATAAAAGTTGTAAAACAAGAGTATGCACGCCCTTTTTTATTGTAAATATTTTGGGGTTAACATCCCTATGGGCAGGTGCATAAGGATAAATTTAAATATACAAATAAGAAATCTTTTTTTTATTCAAATTTGAATAAAAAGTTAGCCGGGAGAGAAACTCGAATTCTCATTATTAATGCATGAAATTAATGTTTTAACCAATTAAACTATCCTGGCTTAAATCTGAAAATAATTCTTTTTAAGTTTTAACATGAGTCTAGGACTAATTACCTATAACTTAAATCTAGCTAAAAGCTGAGCCTTACGTATTAAGTATAGATATTTTATAATACGTAAGACATAAGGTTGCTTATTGCACTAGCTCTTAAAGTTTAATTTAAGATTTTTTTTTTATTATTTAAATTTTACATATCCATAGCTATATATTAAACATTATTAATTTAAAGGGTGGATACCCTGATTTGAACAGGGAACATATTGTGCCACATACAATCGTTCTACCATTGAACTATATCTACCTTAAATAAAATCTAGTTAAACTTAAACCATTTAACCCTTATACATTTTATTAATTTAAAAAGTGGGGTTTATCCCTACTTTTTAGCATAATGTTTATAATATATATATATTACTACATAAACATGTATATAAATATGTACATAAACCCAAGCTTAATAATTAACTTTTTGCATATATTAAGCTTGACGAAGTCATAGCAAAGCGTAAAAAAAGTAAAAAATAAAACTTTATGTTGGAGTGATTCGAACACTCAATAATAAATACCAAAAATTTATGACTTACCTATTAGTCTACAACATATTGTTATTAAAAAATATATAATACTATAATATCCATAAATATATTATAAGGTACATCCGACTTGAACGGATAAAATAAAAAATCAAATAGTCCTAAACTATTCATGTCTACCAATTCCATCACTACCTTTTATATAAAATTTAAAACAATTGCTCGAGATAAGATTTGAACTTACAGCCTAGGTCGCTTCAAGACCCCGCTCAACCATTGAGCTTCTCGAACTTCTTTATAAACACAATTAATAATATGCAAGTAGTCTACAAATATACATTATATTTTACAAATGAAAAAATTTTTTTTTTTCCTAACGTAGCTGTATGCAGACTCAATATACTTAACGCCGTATATAGCTATTATCTTTAAAACGTCACTTATCATTGTCTATTCTACTTTTACACTAAATAATTAGTAAAATTTAATTTTGGTTTACTATGTCTTAGTAAAACAAAGCATGGAGACATCAGGACTCGATCCTGAAATAACGATATGCAAAATCGCAGTTTTACCAATTAAACTATGTCCCCTTAATAAATATATTTGTATATTTATTAAAAAAATAACAAACTAAAGTAATACACAAAGACAATATAAATTAACCCTGAAAACGACCCTGTTATTTTTAAACAAAATTTATAGTGTATAATACGGATAACCTATAAAATATACATATATATTATATATACTTAAATAAATTATTACTATATAACTTAAGTAAATATCCGAAAGAGGACTTGAACCTCTATGACATTAATCAACGAAGCTTAAGTTCGTCCTGTCTACCAATTCCAGCACTCGGATTTAATATAAATATATGTATAATCATATTGTATTTTTGTAGTTTATATTAATTTAATAGTATATTGTATGTATCATTTGTAAATATTGTGATCATGTTTAGTATAGTTTTCATTATTACTTTACCATTAAGGTTTTTAAAGTTAACATTTTTGTATTACTTATATTTATGTTTATATTGTTTGTTTTAATTAACCTTATATACATAAATATTAAGAGAGTCTCTATAGCCAACATTGTTTTGTTATTATATTGCATAGCAAGAGTATAATACTAATCAAGTCTGATTACTTTGATTTCTTATAAATAAACACTACATATTAGGTTACCTAAGGCCAGAGTGATTTGAACACTCATCTCAGCTGTCATGAGCAGCTTGCTTTACCAATTAAGCTATAACCTTTAATTTATAAAAATAATATGCGGACAAAGGATTTGCACCTCTATCAATTGGGCATGAGCCAATTATGTTACTATTACACTAATCCGCATTACTATAATAAGGTATAAACTATTTTATAGTTTATTATTTACTATAGTTTATAAATTACTTATAACACTAAAAATAGATAATTCAAGTAGCCCACAGCATACTAAAAAAATAATTATTTACTAATAACTAAAAACTTATTCGAATTTAAGCCATCACTAATGCCTTAACTAAAAAAAAAGTATTAACAAGATAAAACCTAAACATATCTTTTTAATAAAGTAGTATAGTGAAACGTAGCAATAAAACTACAATACTTGAAAGTAAACAAGTAATTGTAAAAAAAAATAATTAGCCTCAGTGGGACTCGAACCCACGCATGTAATGATGAAAACATTATGTCTTAACCACTTGACTATAAGGCCTAAACATACTACAAGCCCGGTGCAAGTATCGCACTTGCTTCAGCTGGTTACAAAACAGCTACATTACTTTTATGCTAACCAGGCTAATTAATATTACTATAATGTTTTTTTCATTAAGAGTATAAATTAAGGGTTATAGTTAGATTAAATCTAAGGTAATGTATTCCACTATTTTTAAGGTAAAATTATTTTATTTCATATTTGTTTATAATGGATTTTCGATAGTAAATGATTTAGTTATATTTAAAATTAGTACTTTATACCTAAAAAAATTAAAATTCTTTGAGCTAAAGCCTATTAATTGTACATATAAACTTTAAATATCTTATATTTTTACATATGAGATTTTTAAGATTTAGTTAATATTAAAAAAATTTTTATAGTTAATACTCATTATTTTTTCTTAATATTAAGTACAAAATCGTAGTGTTCTACTACGTTTTTTTTAGAATATCTTAAGGTAAGTTTCGTACCTAGATGCTTTCAGCACTTATCTTTAACTAACATAGCGTTCCTGCCGTGCCTATGCTATTTTTTACTTGAGTGAAAATAACATTGATCACATGGATTTCTCACATGGATCACTCACATAAACAACAGGTAAACCAGAGGTTAATATACCCAGCTCCTTTCGTACGAGGGGGCTATCCTTATTTTATTCTAATTTCCTCTAGAAGATAGAAACCATACTGTCTCACGACGTATTTAACCCAGCTCGTGTAACTTATTAAACGACGAACAGTCGTACCCTTCATAGTATCTGCATCCATGTGGATAAGTTAAGCCGACATCGAGGTGCCAAACTGCGTCCTATATTTGTACTCCCTGACGAAATTAGCCTGTTCAAATTTGTTAATATAGATTAAATAATCTATAAATCCATTTTTTATAAAATGGTTCAGACTATTTCTTCATCTTTTATTTTTCTTTATATAATATTACAACGCGAAATTTAAGAATAAATAAATACAAAAATAAGCAAGCAAAAGCATAAAGTATAAAAAAAAAGAAATAAAACTATTTATTACCTACTCAACCTTTAATACCGTAGGCTCCCACTCTATTTTTAGAACTAATTATAGAGTATTGTACATTAGATTTAACAATACCTCTTAACATTACAGCTGATAATCCTTTAAATGAAGAATCAACGTTTTTCAAACCTCCTTTATATTTCATTTTAAATACAGATCTTTGAGCCTTAAATCGTCTTGTTAATCTACCTTTAGCTTCTACTCTTACACCAGCTAATTTTAAATGTTTTAAGTTTTTAAGTACATAGTCATTAATAGAAATAGGTAAAATAGTTTCAGATGTTCTATCTTTAACCACATCTACCATAATCTCAGCTGGAGGGAAGAAACCTGATAGTAAATTATTAAGAGAATCTTTAGTTTTGTTATAAACCGTATTATTAGGTATGTCCATACTATTATTAATATTAACATTATTAACATTATCAATAACATTAACATTATTAAGTGCCTCTTGGTTAAACATAGCGCTAACATTAGTATTTCTTATTTTATTAGGTAAATAGTTATCTTTATCAAAATAACTAAATTTTTCACTAATACGACTAACATTAGGTATATTTACTTTACTTAAAGAAGACCTTAATACTCTATATAGTTTATTATTTCTGTTTTTTAATTTTAAAGCTACAACCTGTGTAAAAATATCACTACTTAAATGCATTTTTTTTAATTCTACAACATTAAATTCAACCCTTTTACCATATAAATTTCTAACCAATGATTTTAGTTTTGAAACCAATGTAGGATGTTTAAATTTAAGATTATTAATATAAAGAGCCCAAGAAAATCTCAATAAACGAGCTAAATATAATTTTTTGGCTTTGTGTACACTAAAGAAAAACCTTTTACTATACTGAGAAGACTTAAATTTAGTAACAATAGGCATAAAAATAATTAGTTTTTGTTTATCATATAATACTTTGTCTTGAACTAATTTAGTTAAAAAAGCATAATACTCTATAATTATACTTAAACGTCTTGTAACTTTTTTTATGTTAGAAATAGTAAATGAAAGATATGCTTCGTAAAAAGTTATTCAATAACTAGGTATTTTATTAGCATCACTATATCTTGTAGGACGGCTAGCTTTAGCTTTAGCTTTACGCTTAGACTTACGAGTAGGTTTATTTTTCCGTGGTACCTTTATTTTAACATGTTTTGTCAAAATTTTATGGTATTCTGGTGAATATATGAACTCCTGTAAACTTAAAGGTCTATTATAAGAAATACGTTTTCGTTTTCCCTGAGGATCAAGTAAATCCTTAGTTATGTACAAGACTAATGTTTTTTGAGGGAAATACAAAAAATGTATTAACCTTTTAATTTTTCTTAGTAGAAATCTTTTTAATAAGCTATAAGTGTATAAAGTAATAGTTACCTTATTACTAGTGTGTTTTAAGCTACCCTTTCCTACAAAAACTTGTCTAGGTGTTAAACGTTTGTGTTTAATTATACGTTTAACTTTTAATTTTCGTATTAATAATCTTTTTTGTTTTCCTTTTAATTTTTTTGCTTTAAGAAATAGCTTAACTTTTCTAGTTGAAAATCTACCAGGTATCATGTTAGAGTAACTCTTTAGTAATACACTAAGACTTTTATCTAAAGCAGGTAAAGACTTAATATAATTTTGATTATAAGTATAAATACTATTATATCATTCTTGAGCTGCAGGTGGGTAATGTCTCGTTTGACCTACATCATTTTGTATGTAATCTAACGATTTAATTAAGGACCTTTTTTGTTTTTTCTTAAAAATTAAAGGGGTATTATTTGTATTTAGAAGAGGGTCTGTGTTGCTCAGCTCAAAATCTGTTGTTTCAATTATTTTTTTCATTAATGTGTCTGGTTTTAGTTTTTATTAAACCTAAAAAAAAATTAGGCTTAATAAAGTAAGATGTACAGGATAGATATAGAATATCTATTTTTTGTTTAGTGTTCCTTAATCACTTAAATTATAAACAGCCTAATCAGTGTATTTATATTATTTAAAGTCTTTAAACAGCTATTAAGTACTTAAAGTACTTAAAGCATTTAAAGCATATAAAAAAAAATAGTACTTTTTTTCAGCTAATTTAGCTTTTATGTGTAATATTAACACTTCTACTTTTGAAAAAAAGTTATGAGTGTTAACATACAACTAATACAGAAACTTTTATTTGCTATTTGACTAATAAAATATCTTGCTAGTTATTCGAAGACACATGCAAAATAGTCATAAGCAAAAGCTAAAGTATTAGATTTTTATTATATAAAGGCAAAAAAAAATGTTGGGTGTCAAAAGATGGAGTATTGTTAGCATAACTCACCATCTAGTCGTTGAACGGTTTTACTTCCATCTTAATATAAATTAAATTATTAAGAAAGCCAAAGTAAATTTCGCTTCAAGTTAGCTATATAAGCCATTCTTGAAATTATCCCAATTAAATACCAATAGATTTATACCCCAATATTTCTTAATATATTTGCGTATTAAGAAAATTTAAGGTAATAAAACAATGGAGGACTAACATCCCTAGCGTAGCTTTTTCAAAAATCCAAGACCTTTCCTTTCTGCATCTTGTGATCATATGCCCCGCTTACGCGACTGATAGACGTGTAAGTCAGACAGTAAAGCAAGATTAAGCCATTAAACTTGACAAGTAACAAACATAATTATATTATTAATCTTGTAGCTTCTTTTATAGTAAAAAACTATAAAATAACCTATTAATAATATAAATAAAAATATTAAACTCAGCTTATCTACACCCATATTAAAATAAGAATTATAAACCTAGACACATACAAATTAAGCAGCGTCTAGGATAGATGTAGACTATTATAACCTTATTTAGCAACTTAAATTTGCGGGGTTATTATATTAGGCCTACGGCTAGTATAGCCTTTAATTATTTTAATTACAACTATTTTCCATATAGTTAAAATCTTACTTGGATAAAATTTATTAGTTCTAACTCAATAGAAACATAATTGGATTAGTTATAGCCTATTATATTCAAGTCTACTCTTAAAAAAATAAGAATAGATTGCTATACCAAATAACATACTAAAAATTAAAAAAATACACACTATTTATATATATTACTACATATAATTTATATATATTTAATTACCATAATTAAATTATGATAATTTTACAAAATTAACTTTGGATACACCCAGGTACTTTTTATGGGATCTGTGCCCCGCATAAACTGCCTCCTAGCAATTGTCCCCTTAAAAAAAAGGGTTAATCATTTCACCTTAATAATACCTGTGTATATGTACTTACTTATATAAGCTCAACACTAAGATATTTAAAGCTAATTTGACGTAGACCAAGTCTACCAACATGATAAACATAATAAAGGTGTTTCAACTGCGTATTAACTACTACCTTTTACTCTAAAATTACATTATATCATGTTCAATAACTAGCAACAGTAAAGCTGCATAGGGTCTTCTCGTCTAACTAGAGGTAAACTGTATCTGCACAGTTATTCCAATTTCACTGAGCCAATCATTGAGACAGCTGTTGTATCGTTAAATCATTCATGCAAGACCGCATTTAACGGCCAAGGTATTCCGCTACCTTAGGACCCTCATAGGTAAGGCCGCCATTGATCGGGGTTTCCTTCAAAGCCAAGCTTATATTAGTCAACTTAGCAAATCCGTTAACCAGCCGACATCGGGCAGATATCACACTCAATACTTTGATTTATTATCTTATTGCAGAGTGCTTTGTTTTAATTAAACAGTCGTACAACACTATTCCATGCTTCCTATTCTTTACCTGTTATGTACTTCGCCTATTAATAGGCGAAGTACATAGACAGGAGGAATGGCTCTCCTTATCCCGAAGTTACGGTAGCTAGTTTGCCGAGTTCCTTAATGATTGTTCACTCAAACGCCTTCGTATTCTCTACTAGCTTACTTGTGGTAGTTTCTAGGTACGGTTAATCTAATCTAATCTAAATACATCATCATCTATTTAGTTTATCTGATAGAATCTAGTAGATGTTACTGTTTTTCCTGAACCCATTTCACTTTACTCGTTAAATATAATATTGATACATCTACAACTCTTAACAAAGGGCTGTACACATATCAAGCCTAAATTAGTAGTAGGTATTTAAGTTAAATATGACTTTAACCAATAGCCTATACCCACACTTATTATAACAATTAGTTTAAAGTGCTTTTTAGGTAATTGATAAGCATCGTCTTTACAGAACAAGGTTGTAACTATGTAACAAAGATTTTCTCATCGTTTAATCCTTTAGGTTGATAAACTTAGAGGCCGTTACTTTATAAAAGCCATAAGCTTTAGGCGAGGGTTTCCCCTTTTTCGTTACTCATGTCAGCATTCTCACTTGGGGTGTTTTAAAATTATTCTTAAAAAGAATAACCCTTACGTATACCCAACGTTCCGCTACCCCATAAAAAAAATAAAGTAAATTATTTTAAATCATGGACAAGGTGTCGGTATATTGTTTAGATCCGTTAAATTTTCGGCGCTATTATCAGTGTAAAAGTACTAAAAGTACAAGATTATATTATGGTTTAATAATTAAAAAAAATACTATACCACAAATAAACATTTTACTTAACTAGTGCTCTGTTACGAGATCTTCAAAAAATGACCGCTTCTAAGCCTATTTCCTAGTCGTATAAGATATAAACTTCCTTAATTTCACTTAACAATAATTTTGGAACCTTAACTCTTGTTCTGGGCTGTTTCCCTTTAGACATACAACCTTATCGTACTATGTCCGATTATTCAAGATTCATCTTTGCCCTTCCGAGTGCGAATACTCACCGATAAAACCTTCACGGTTGCCCGATATATGCAAAATTAACAATATAAAGGTCTAAAGCTTTTAAGGACCTTAAACCTAAATAATACATTATAAGTTGCCTGAGATCACAGTTCTGTACCTGCTAAGATGTAACTTGAATTACCTACTTATATAGGTTTCGCAGAAAACCAGCTATCCTAGTCAGTATTGTCTTTCACTAACTTACCACAGTTCTTCGGATATCTTTACAACGATAACCCGTTCGGGCTTTTATAACCCTGACTGTAGTAAGATCACTAGGCTTCGGGTCTAATTTTAGATACTAATTCATTATTTCATAATTGGTTTATCTAGGCATTGCTGCTCGCATCTAACATTAACTCGCTGACCCATTATGCCAAAGGTACACTCTTACTTGTTATTTAAACTATACTCGAGCTGCTTATAAAACTACTAATTCAAACCTTTCCTTCACAGTACTATACGCTGTCGCTTATATATTATATTTAGCCTTAGAGGAAGGTTCCCCTTTTAATTCAAACAGGTTGTGCCCATTTTACTTGTTAAACAACAATCTAAATAAAGAAAATCTAATTAAAGATAATCTAATTTAAGATAATTTTGCTAGGCTTTATCTACTTTCATTCACACTAATCATAGAATCTCGTTTGATTTATTTTCCTGTAGTTACTATAATATTTTAGTTCACTACGTTTATTATTGAATTTCTCTAAGAGTACATGGTCTCAGCCTACCGGATCCTTACAAGTAAGGATTACCGGGCCTTCCGGACTCCAAGGTCAAAGTAATCTTTGATACCTCAGGGTCTTAGGTATTTAGTCCTAAAGGAAAGACCAATTTAATATAACTCTCTTTAATATATAGCCAGGTATCCCTAATAGTTTCTTTATATACTTTTCTACACAAAAAACAATAATTTTTACAGATATTATCTGATATTCTCTTAAGTGTAGAAAGTGTTTTTATTATCAATCACATTACTACAATACGGTGTATAAGTAGTATTTAATATACTGTATATAATATTTTTACATCTTGCTGAGTTTCACTAGCAAGAAACATAATTTATCCCTCTCAGGTTACCCGGATTCGAACTGGGAAGATCTCTGACCCAAACAGAGCGCCCAACCATTAGGCTTTAACCTGTGTTTTTATATAAAAAATATAAATAATTTTTTTTTCTTTGCAAAGAATTAATTTTAATAATAAGACCTCTCTTTTTTGCAAAACATTATAATTTATCTTTATCCAAAAACCTGCCAATAGATTTAGACTAACATTAAATTAATTTGCTCTACTAGTAATAGACAATTTAATAACAATATTAAACATGTCAAATGCTTTAACACTTACGCTTTTACCTTTTACTTCTTCTTTATATACTTACTTTAGTTTCCTTGTTAATAAGAAATATCTTTGTAGCCACAATATATATATTTTCATTTTATTTATCTTATATTTTATTAAATTCTAAGGCAATACTGGTTAACAAAAGCTTTAGATAAACTTATAAAATTTAAAACTAAAAAACAGAGAATATCCGATTCGAACGGATGATAGTTATTCACTATGACAAGTTTCAAGCTTGCTACCTTAGTCCACTCGGCCAATTCTCTTGGGTACACTTGCTTCGCAAGATAATCATAATATAAATATAAGTAATATAGATAGTTTAAACTATCTATAAATACATGCAATGACTGAACCCTAAAGGATTTGAACCTTCACTCACTTCGTTATCAACAAAGCGCTTTACCAATTAAGCTAAAGGATCTAATTTTTTTAGAATAAAAATTATTTTACTAATATAGCAAAATACACAAGAGCAATCAGATTCGAACTGATAATGAGAAGTTTGAAGCTTCCGATTTTGCCAATTAAACTATGCTCTTTGCTGCGCAAGCTACTATTGCTTAGCGCGATAAACAAAAAAATAGTTAATATACAGTAAAAAAAAATAATTATTAGAATAAAAGTCTACTTAATTACCCCACATAAAAACTATATATATAAGATATGCTTAAACCCAAGAGCATTCAGACTTGAACTGAAAAAGTGAACTTTGGAGATTCAAGTTTTGCCAATTAAACTATGCTCTTTAATTATACTTCTTGGAATAGAAATACATTAGAAAATTTTAGAATAAAAAATTAAGATTTAAATTTCGGAAAAGAGATGACTCGAACATCCAGGTGCATAGCACAATATTTAGCAAATATCTTGTTTTACCAATAACGACTTTTCCTTGCATTTTTATTTCTTTACTTCTTTGTGCAGAATAGCAGCCAAATAAGATTAATATATACTATACAATACAATATAATATTATCTTAACTTTATTCGAGTCAAACCGGGTTCGAACCGATATACGCTTCCTTGACAAGAAAGTTCTTTACCAATTAAGAAATTGACCCTTATTATAAAATTAAAAAGATTGTTTTATTATAACATACGGCCAGCCGAATTCGAATCGGCACAATTCGTTTGGAAGACGAAAGGTCTACCATTAACCTATGGCCGTTGGGTGTAAATTTATAAATATAAAAGGTAATGTTACCCCATATACTTATAACTATTTACACTATTTTTTTTTTTACATTTTAAAAAGTTAATTAGACGTCGCACAATATAAGGGTTTCATAAACTATGTCTACCAGTTTTTATTTGGAAAATTAATATTATAATAGTCCACATTATTGAACAGGTAAACCATGAGAAATGAAGTACTGCCTTAAATAATAGGACATCCAAAAAAGTACTTAACCATGTGTGTTAATAATTTAATAATTAATTTATTAAATTGTATTATATAAGTCTAAAATTTATACTATGAACCTCAGTAGTATATAGATATATACAAGAAAAGCCATACAACATCTACAAAATGCCAGTACAAAATACTGGATTCTAGACCTAAATGGTGATTTTCTGTAGAGTGGTAGGCAAGTACTCGCCATAATCCTACAGCTATAAAGGCAGTACCTATCATAACATGTATACCATGAAAACCAGTACCTAAGTAAAAACAAGAACCAAAAATACCGTCACTTATTGTAAAAGAAGAAACTGTATATTCTATACCTTGGAAACCAGTAAAGATTAAAGCTAAAATAACTGTAGCTACTAAACCATTTAAGGCTCCACTTCTGTTACCTTGTATTAAAGAATGATGGGCATATGTTACTGTAACACCTGAAGATAATAAAATAACAGTATTAAGTAAAGGTAACTCAAAAGGATTAAGAGCTTCTATACCCATAGGTGGTCATTGTGCCCCCAGTTCTATAGTAGGAGACAAAGCACTATGAAAAAAAGCTCAAAATATACCCAGAAAGAATAAAGCTTCAGAAATTATAAACAATGCTACACCCATATTTAATCCTTTTTGTACAGCTAATGTATGGTTACCTAGGTAAGTACCTTCACTTATTACATCACGTCACCAAAAAGACATAGAAAGAATAACAGTTAAAAAAGCCACAGCTAAAAAAATGTTAGCATTATTAAAATTATGCATTGTTAATACTGCAGTAGTAGTTAATACTAACAATGCAATACAAGTAAATAAAGGTCAAGGCGAGGGAGACACTAAATGATAAGGATGTGCTTGAAAATTACTACGGGTTAAATTTGTCATCATATTATATATATCATATCTAAAATAAATTTAGAGTTGCAATGTTTATGCACATTAAATTAATGAAGTGTAATTAATAATTAAAAAAAGTAAAAAGTTAAATATTCATAACCTTAAGATCTATGGGATTCGAACCCATATAACAAAGATTAAAAGTCTCGTATTTTACCATTAAACTAAGATCTCTTCAACATGACATACTGCGAAGATATACTAAAATAGATGCGCCATATAATATAAGTTTAAATAAAAAAGACGAGCTAAGTTTTAGTAATTGTATAATATAGATTTAATTTCTTAAAACTATATTTTATTTAAGAATAGTTTACTATGAACCCCTGTAGTGTATACATGAAAACAAATATATAGGGAAAGTAAGAAATAGGTGACTTGAACACCTAACCTACCGTGTGTAAAACGGTTGCTCTACCATTAAGCTAATCTCTTTTAAAGTATTAATAAATATTTAAAACTATATGAAAATGCATATACAGCTATATACAAAACGTGTACAGGACTCGAACCTGTATTAGAGCGGCCGAAACGCCAGGTTCTACCATTGAACTAACACGTCTTTTAAGTACACTAAGCCAATTACAACAAGTTATATCTTAAAAATAAGTAAAGACCTCTAATAAAAAGGGTAAATAAAAAAAATATATTTTTTTTACAAAAATTAATTAGCTCGGTCCCTCTAGACTATCTTAGTTTATATGGTTAGATTATAATCCACCGCCTAAAAACTAAATATAAACTTTAAAGGAACTTTTTTCTCATACTTTAAACCAGCCTATTAGGCAATTGTTATACAAAGGAAACAGAACTAAATATATAAAAATTTAAATAATTAAATTAATTATTAAAAAAATTTATTTTAATTTTTTTGTTTAATAGTTATTACTATAGACCCTACCATAGCTAATAATAAAATAACAGAAGTTAAGATTAATCAAATACTGTAACTAGTATACATTATATTACCTATGCTTGTGATATGATTAGTTTCTGCTAGATTACCGTCTCATATTTTACTAGTTACGTAAGATACACCACCATTATCTAGCTCTACATCATTTAAATTAAACAAATTATATAAGAAATTAATTTTATTATCTAAAATATTAGAAAATGAAACATTAAAATTAAAAATAGAACTATTAAAAGAAGCTAAGCTATATGGTAGTATTTTATTAACAGGATAACTGAAAGAAAGACAAATAAATACTGCTAAAGGTATACTGTTACTAGGGTTACCTGTCAACTCACTTACTCTAACATTGATTAACATTAAAATAAAAAGGAATAATATAGACACAGCACCAACATAAACAAGTAAATAGGATAAACCAATAAAGTTTAATCCTAACAAACTAAGATAACTAGCAATACATAAAAACAAACCAATTAAAAATAAAACAGATACAACGGGATTTTTAATTATAATAACTAATATACCACACAATACTGCAAATAGGGACATAACATCTAAAACCTCTACTCTATAACCATTAGTATAAACTTCACTGAAAACAAAAAGACTATTCATATTAATACATCTAAAAAAATACTAAGCAAGAAAATAAATATAAAAAGACACCTCTTCTTGCTAGTTTACACATACATAGAAGTGTAATTAACTATTGTTACACACTAACAATTAAGTAATGAGGTTTACCTAGCCCTCAACATGAATTGAACATGTATATAAATATTAACAGTATCTCGCTCTACCATTGAGCTATAAAGGCTGAGTAGGGTTAGTTATATATCTAAACCTACTTAGGTATAAAAAAGAAGTTAAACCGCCCGAAAATTATGTATAACTTAGTTAAACCCTTAAATAGCTCCTATTATAAGTAGTTAATGTTAGCATAAAAAAAGTAAGGCCGATAAATAAAAAAAAAAATTTTTTTTATTATTTAATACCATCTAATAAAAAATATTTTTATTAAACCCACTAAAAACTATTTATATGTAAGGGTTATGATAATGTTTGTTTAGTATAATATAACAAAAATAGTAAATAATAATAAATTAACAATTGTTATATACAATACAGATATATTTTAGGAAGAAAAGGACTCGAACCTTCGACAGCGCATTGCTACTGAGTTTACAGCTCAACCCGCCATACCATCAAACGGAACCTTCCTTTATATATATATTTATATAAAAAAATATAAACATATATATAAATACATATACCTATGTATACATATATTTCTATATGCTTAACCTATGTATTGTTAATATTGATCAATCCCGTGCAACTTCCACTACACGAACCGTATTTCGACTTAACACCAATCAAAGTCACGCATACGAAGACCTATCATAAAAATAGCTAGAAGTAATTATCTAGAGTAAATAAATCATAATAGGCCAAACTTATTGCACATACTTCTTTCAGCGCCTGACGAGTAGTAAGTACCTATCTGAGATTAGATTCACCGTGACGTGGTGATTCACGATTACTAGTAATTCCTTATTCATGTAGTCGAATTTCAGACTACAATCCTTGTTATATCCTATTTTAATTAGATTAGCTCAAATTCACATTATCGCATCATTTTGTATAGGCATATGTGGCACGTCTATCGCCCACAACATTAAGGCCATGATGACTCGTCTTATTCCCTGTTATCAAACCCATATCCAGGCGAACTGCTATATTTATCATAATAAGATACAAATAAAGCAAGGGCTTCCGTTAATTTAAAGGAGCAAACCAATATCTCACGACATTAACTAAAAACAGCCGTGCAACGCTTGTAATATATTAATCTTTCTAACCAATAAAGGTACCTCTTACATGAAAAGAATTACGAAAGATTAATATATTATTCAAGTTGTGGTAAGGTTTTTCGCGTACCTACGAATTAAATAACATACTTCACTACTGGTTTCAGAAACGGTCTAATGATTTCAGTTTCTGCGTTGCCACATTACTCTTGAGGTGAAATGCTTACACTTTCATTTATAGGCCAAATAAATATCTAACCCATGGCATTCATAATTCTCTGCTTGGACTACTAGGGTATCTAATCCTGTTCGCGACCCGAGCCTTCGTCCCTCAACGTCAGTTATTAGATAAAAGGTTGCTTTCGCCTTTACCAGTCGTTATGGGATCAAAGAATTTCAACTCTACTCCATAAATACTCACCTCCTCATATAAAACTCTAGTAAAAAGATATCTTGTTTAAGATCAAATTTACCGTCTAGGTACCCTGTAAACCTATTAAAGATGAATAACACTAGTCTTTTACGTATTACCGCGACTGCTGGCACGTAATTTGGTCAAGACAAATAGATATTTGATTGTCATAATCAACCATATTAAAATATCTAGAACTTTATGCGACAAAATCGCTACTATACCGTCAGCCTGAATTAAAATCCAGTTAATAATTAGAAAATAAAAATAAGATTTCTAATATAAAACAACAAAGTAAACTAAACAACTACAAACGGGAGATGACTAGGCCTCCCTCATTAATTTTTTTTAGATGTAAATAAAAAAACCAGATAATTAAATCCGATTAATATAAAACAAATAGAATACCGGTATAAACCTTAAACAATAATTTTATAAATAAAATATTGTTTAACCGTTATAGCTAGCCTATAGCATAGGCTATACATTCCCCCAAGTTGCTGGTTCAGCCGTTAGGCCATTGACCAATATTCCCCACTGCTGTACAAAACGTATTGGGGTTTTTTCAGACCCAATGTGATCGATCGACCTCTCAGCCTCGACTACGGAATTTTAAGCTGGTTAAGCCATTACCTTAACTACTACCTATCCGAAACAAAGTTTGTCCTCTTAAAGCGGAAAGTATTTCCTTTTGTATATTATAAGGTATTTATTAACCTTACTTTAAGGCAGCCACCATGTCATTTACTCACCTGTACACCACTTCTAATGAAAACAATACAAACCCAAAAGACAGCCTAGTTTTCACTGGGCTAAAATTTAGACCAAATATAGTTTAAATTAGACGTACGATTAGCATGTGTCAAGCATTTGGACAGCGTTCATTCAGAGCCATCATCAAACTCGAAGAAAATATATGATGTAAATGATAAATCCACTAAAGGAAAAATTTAAATATAAGTAAAAAAATTTATTTTTATCATTTACACCATCACTATAAGAGCGTACGTAGTACTATGTACAACAAATAACCCTATTACCCTTTTACCACTGTATTATATAGATAGTATATTAGTACTACTTTTTTATAAAGTATGTTATATGCATGACTGTTATTTGAAATAAGTAGCATATTATTAGAATATTTGGTACCTATGCTTTTAATCTGCCCCGTATAAACCGCCTCCTAGCTCCATTACCTTTACCTTGAAAATATTATTATGCTAGTATTTATTGTTTATTTTTGGATACCATTAAGCCGGTTCCTGTTATAGTCATTAGTCTAAAATAAGGCTTAACAATGGGCGTGTAAGTTCGTAACACATTTTTTACTGTATATAATAAAAATATATAATAACTTGTGTAATAACCCTAGTAATATACTAATAATGCACTAGTAACATACAAGGGTAAAATATAAGTTTATTATATACATATGGCTATAGTATTTAATATAGAAAAAGGTTTAAAATTTTCTGCGTAATACCCTGGTTTTAACTATACACTCATTTATTTTGTGTTATTGTTTAATAAGCGTCGGACTTTCCTTGGCTATACTTAAATATAGCACATAAACTATCGGTATCACAAAAACATATAATTAGTCTACTAAACTAAAAACCTATGCTTAAATTTTAGAAATACCCGTAAAGTATAGGTAAATAAAAAGACCGCCAAACATGTTAGTTATACCTAATATATAATAACTATATGTACTAAAGTATAAAAAAAAATAAACTTTTAATATATTAGTATTTGATTGCTAATTAAGAAAATGAAAGAAATAAACTTTTTAAACTAATTTAAATAGCTATTTATGTAAAGCAAGAAATATACAAGCTCTATTACTTTTTTTATGCTTCTTGCTTTGCATAAAAGAGACTAAGCCTCTAAGGAAACATAAAACAGAGAATATCCGATTTGAACGGATGCGATTTATTAAACCAGATAAGTTTCAAGCTTATCACCTTAAACCACTCGGTCAATTCTTTATGGTAAAGTTCTTGTTTAATATTAATAACATTGCTTAGGCTTAAATAATTAAGATGTATTATATATGAACCACATAAAATTCATAGGTTTAAATAATATAAACCTTTAACTATAAAATAAATTTTGTCTAATACATATATAAAAATAACCTTATAAAGATCCAATAAACTAATCTAGTTTATGCTAAGAAAGAAAACTACGTTAATTTTTATAAATAAGCCCTTAAGTATTACTTCAACTAGCTAATCCTTAAATCCTCTACATTAAAGATATTATTATTTGACATAAATAAAAACAACTTAAACCATAATTAAGAATTGAAAGGGATAAGGCTGATATCCAACTATCCACCTTGTGCTATAATCGTAGGTGCAACATATTTTACGTTATCGTTTGCAAAAAAAATAGGTTATTGGTAAAACAAGATATTTATATTAAATTTAATAATATAACATAATGTATAAAATTATATACTTATTTAAATTATAGTACTTAAACCTTAATTAGACCATTAAGATTAATGTAAATCTAAAGCATCTTTAATGTAACTACTAGTAAGAACAACAAAAACTTGAGCTTGTATAAATGCAATACCTAATTCTAACCCTGAAAAGGCTATAATAAAGGCTAAAGGAATTAAACCTAAAAAGAAAAAAATAAAGCCAGATGTCATAATATTATAAGTAAAACCTGCTAAAATATTTAATAACATGTGACCACTTAAAATATTAGCACCCAATCTAAGTCCTAATGATACATTTCTAGATAAGTATGATATAAATTCTATTAAAACTAATAAAGGTAATAAAGCTAAAGGACATCCAGCTGGTACTAATAAAGAAAAAAATTCTAAACCGTGTTTTTGGAAACCTAATATAGTAGCACCTAATACAACAGTAAAGCTAAGTGAAAAAGTAAATATAAAATGGCTTGTAGAAGCAAAACTATAAGGCACCATACCAATTAAATTATTAATTAAAATAAATATAAATAAAGTATACATAAAAGGGAAATATATTTGACCTTTGGTAGGATTTATTTGGTTTGTCACTATACTGTGTATTGTGGCATATAAAGATTCTTGACTAATAGATCAGCCATTACTTACTATTTTATTGTAATTGCTAGTTAATACATTTAAACTTAATATAATAAAACCTGATATGGTTAAGTATAAACCAATATTGGTTAAAGATAAATTAAAATCACCTAATATAGGGGCATTCAAACTTAATAAGTTTCTAATTTCAAATTGATCCAAGGGGCTACTGGTAAAGAACAAATTGCTTATATTTTGCATAACTTTTGTTTATTATGAATTTATGTGTAAATACCTGTGATTATACTTCTTTATGAATTAAAAATATAATCCTATAAAGAATAAGGGATAAGTTACTTATCATTGTTATGACCTACATCTGCAGGTTCTGGTTTAGTAACTTCAGGTAATACGGGACTTATTGGTTTAGGGTTTGCGGGTACGGGTTTATTATCATCCCTATCATCCCAGTCTTCCCCTTCCGAGGATCAGTCTTCAGAATCACTAGGTCATTCGTATTCGGACTCTTCAGAGTCCGAATCATCAGAGTAACCTAAGTCAAAATTTAAATCAAATAAATCCAATAAATCTAATAAACTTGTCGAATTATACAAATCTAAGCCTATACTAGTTAAAAAGAATAATAAATATTCTAAACAAATATCTTGGACCATGCAAACGGAACTAAATAAACCTAAAACATCCAAGGGGCTGATTATATATATCGTTGAAAATAACATAGTTGAATTTAGCATATTTTTTTTTATTAATTATATTTATTGTGTATAAAGTTTGTCCCTCTTTCTTTAAACTCCTCGATGAAACACTAGAGGTACAATACTTTTTTAAAAAGCAAGATAATTACCTACTAACTAAGTAATATCAATATACAGTCGGATAATTAAACCTGTTTAAGTATAAGGAACTAAGGGAAATAAAAAAAATAAACTGGGAAATATAAATTAATGTAAGACTACTTAAAAAGTATTAATAAAGTAACTTACATTAATATAAACCAATTTAAATAACTATAAGCTAAGAAAGCAAGAAATTAACTAATTTAAATAACTATAAGCTAAGCAAGCTAAGCAAGCTAAGCAAGCTAAGCAAGCTAAGCAAGCTAAGAAAGCAAGAAATTAACTAATTTAAATATATTATAATTGAGAAATAAAAACACGTGAAATAAATAATCGTACAAATCTAGGTAATATGAACTTAGAAAACACGTATATCATAATTATGAGTAGTATAAAGGCAAAACTAACTTGATTTACAAAATAAAAAGGAACTAATTGAGGCATTTTTTTTATAATAATAATTTTTGAATTTTATTTAGTATAAATTAAGCTTAAAAAGGAGGACAAACCCCCCCCCTATTATAATTTAAGCTTCTTAGGTTAAGATAATCCTTAAAAAAGTTGAAAAACATATTGCTAAACTAATAAAATATCTTGCTAGTTATTCGAAGACACATGCAAGATAGTAAAAGCACAAGCTTAAAACATTAACCAAAGTTAAAATACTTAATACAGGTAAAATTATTTACTAATAAAAGATAAGAAAAAATATAAAGATAATTAGCATAAAGCTTGAAAAAAAAAGTAATAAAGGTATTAAGGCAGTGAAATAGCACTAATTTATATATATAGATTTATTAGAAAAAACAAAAAACTTTATAAATGTACAAACGTTTTTTTTTATTTTAAACTAAAAATAAGCAAGTAACTATGATAATATATTTAAATAAAAATATGTTTGTAACGAGTATTTAGTCATTGTTTTTTTAAGCAACCACGCTACACAAACGTATACAAAATGTATAACTTAAGCTTATAGATCCTTATAAAAGGTTATGCCGCTATAGCCTACAAAGCAAAACATGCAAAACTAAAAAAAAAGGGTTAAGTTAATTTAAACAAACTTAAAAACAGGTTATGCTTTACAAATAAATGATAAGCCATAAGCACTTTTTTATCTTATAATATATACAGGCTCATTAACTATAACTATGGTATGTAGCTAAGTTTTTTATTACCCTTAAATATAACCCATAAAAATACTTATCTTTAAATAAGTTGCTTTTAACATACGGCCAGCCGAACTCGAATCGGCACAATTCGTTTGGTAGACGAAAAGTCTACCATTAACCTATGGCCGTCGGGTCTGAATATACAGATATAAAACAAAGAATATCCGATTTGAAGGGATGCGATTTATTAAATAAAATAACTTTCAAACTTATCACCTTAAACCACTGTAAATATTTTATGGTACTAGCGGGATTTATCCTTATCTAGCTAGATGTGTTTTAAACTTTACCCATATTATTTGTATAGATATTAACTATTAAGCGACACCATGTCTTATGCACAATATATATATATTTACGGTTTAAACAGTTATATATACTGCTTTTCGACATGGTGTTATATATAAACCAGATGCCAGTTAACTGGGCATTTTAAACTTAAAAAGTCCAAACTAAACAATCTAAAAAGATTAATAACTACTTAAAGTATTAAATTTTTTTTTTATAAATTTATGTTAGAATATATTAAAGTTGAAACAGAATAATGTAAACCATCTAAAATTGGAGCAGGATATATTCCCAATATTACAGTAAACATAATTAAGACTAGTAAAATGAAAAATTCACGCTTATTAACATCACTTATGTTAGCTTCAAAGAATTTACTAAATGTCCCTCCAAAGGCTATTCTATTAAACATATAGATAGTATATGCAGCAGAAAATACAATAGATGAACTAGCGAAAACACCTAATAAAGGTAAACGTTCAAATACACCGTAAAGAGACATAAACTCCCCTACAAAATTAAGAGTTAGGGGTACACCACAATTACCTAAAGACAAGATAAAGAATAATATAGAAAATAAAGGCATTATTTGTGCCATACCTCTGTAAAAACTTATTAATCTAGTACCAGATCTGTCATATAAAACACCTCCAGCACAAATAAATAAACCGCTAGATACAAAACCGTGAGCTAACCCTAAAGCTATACCACCTTCTATACCCTGTATTGTGTTACTAAATACACCAATTAAATACACAGCAGCGTGTGATACAGAACTATAAGCTATAAGTTCTTTAACATCTATAGTTCTTAAAGTACTAAAACTAGCATATATGATAGTTATAATACCTATAAGATATATTATATATGTGTACTCTAAAGAAGCTTTAGGCAATAAAGGCAATATAAGTCTAAATATACCATATAAACTTAATTTTAACACAATAGCAGCTAAAATAATACTACCAGCTAAAGGAGACTCAACGTGAGCTTTTAGTAATCAAGTATTTAAAAAGATAGTAGGAGTTTTTACTGCAAATGCTATAATAATACCATAAAATAAAAAAAGTTGAGTAGAAAAATTAAAGTTAGTTTTATATAAAGCATCAAAATCAGTAGTACCCATAATAGAAGACATAGTCAAAATAGATAGTAATAAAAACAATGAACCAAATAATGTATATAAAAATAAGTAAAAACTAGCTCTTACTTTATTGCTAGATCCAAATAAACCTATTAATATAAATAAAGGAGGTAATATACTTTCAAAAAAAATATAAAACAATAATATATCTAAAACTAAAAATACAGTTAATAATAAAGATTCTAATAATAAAATAATTATAACAAAAGATTTAACATTATCAGTTATAGATGTTCAATTGCTTAATAAAGCAATTGGAGTAATTATAGTTGTTAATAATACAAAATATATAGAAAGTCCATCTAACCCTAAATAAAAATCAAAAGAACTTACTTCATGGTACTCTTGTACGAATTGAAATTGGTTACTGCTAAAATCAAACAATATAAAAATGATTAAAGAGATAAAAAGATTAATCAAAGATGTAAATAGAGCTATATTTTTAATATTCAAAGATTTTAAAGAACTAGAGTGAGCAGATGTTTCACCAGTAGTACCTACATAAACGTTAGATGTAGAAATAACAAATATTCCTAACAAGGGTATTAATAAAAGAGTAAGTAACATAGGCTAATAAAACCCTTAAGTAATGTGCCATTTAAATGAATTAATAATAAATATAAGAAATCTACCCTCTAAAAAAAAAATATAAATATTCACTAGTAATTTAGTATATTTATACCTAAGTAGCTAATACACTAAAAAACCCGAGATTTATACTTATATTTAAATATTTGCTATCTTTAGGCCATAGGGCTTACTATAAAAATATATAACCTATACAGAGTGGTACAGAAAAAACTTATGGTTTTATTACTATTTTCATATAGGTATAGCACTTCTTTAGCTTCTATCTTATTAAATAAGGTAAGGATATTTACTTTTTAAGTGATTTAGGCTAACAAGTTATGCATATAGACAGCTAGGCAGTTTCAGCTAGGCAGTTTCAGCAAGCACGAGAAATAGACCTAAACAACTAAAAAAAAAATGTGTGTTATATTTAGTTTAAATTAAAAGGTAGATTTTTGAAGAGATACTTTTTATTTATTAAATTTGCTTATATATGAGTAAAATATGTTAAATATGTGAGATTTTATGCGATACTATACTCATTATTTTAAATAAAATAATATTAAGCTACATATAATAGTAAAAAGGCCATCATTAAAGCAAACAAACCAGTAGCCTCGGCAAAGGCGAAACCTAAAATAGCATACGAAAACAATTGACCTCTTATACTAGGGTTTCTACTAACTCCTATTATTAATGCACCAAAAACTACCCCAATTCCTACTCCGGCCCCAATTAAACCTGTAGTGGCTAATCCTGTCCCTATTATTTTAGCTGCTTGTATCATTTTTAAATCATATTTATAAATATTTGTGTTTAAAAAAGCAGCCTTATGACTTCGTCAAGTGCTTATATAAAAATAAGTGGTTTTCTATTACTTTAATTATAAGATAAGGTTAATTTATTTGTTATAAAAATTGTAAATTAATTTAAACACAAAAGGATTTGTACTATTTTTCTACCTAAAGTTGTTAGTAGGTTAAATCTTTTAATGTTAAATACAATTTTGAGTATGGCTTAGCACTATATTAGTACTAATAAATTCGTAAAATATTGGAACTATAAACATGCGGGAATGAGCAAGCTTAAGTAGATATACTTGCTCAGACATATAGTAGATCCGTACATGATAACCCTTATAACTTAATTTTATAAAGTCTTATTAATAGGCTTAATAGTATTACCTTTTTCAGAACCTATAACACTGAAAAGTGATAATAAAATTAATAAAAATAAACTGTTATCAAATATAGCTAAATAAGGTATTAAAAAATAAAAAATAAAACCTATTAAGATATATAAGGCATAACTAGTAATAACACCCGTATCTAAACTAGCGATATTTCTACTTAAACTTATTAAACCTTTTTCTAGACCATATGGCCCCAATAATTCAACACTTCCTTTATCTATAACCTTAGTTGTTTGACCACCCATACTTAAAACAAGACCTGTTATATATTTATTATAGAAAAGTTCAATATAGAAACGTTGGTTAAAGAACCCGAATATATTATAACCTAATCTAGAAAATTTAAAACTAATAAGTAACTTAGGTAAAAATTCAGAAAGAACAATAGCTAATATACTTAAAGTAACAGTAAATATTAGAGGTAATAACTTAAATATAGTAGGTACTGCAAACTCTGTGTCTAACATTATTTCATGTGTAGGATGAATAAATATACTATTATCAGCATAGAAACCAGAACCTAATCCTATAAAGATATCTTTAGTAATATAACCAAAAAAGATTGAAAAAACTGCTAGTATTATTAAAGGTAAACTCATAAAGATATTACCTTCATGAGCTATTTTATGTGAATCTAAAGGTTTATAATTAACTAATGGTCCGTTAGGATTAGTTAAAAAAGTTAAGTATAAAACTTTAACAGAATATAAAGTAGTAAACATAGCACCTATGGTAGCTATATAGTAGACAACTGTACCACTAAAATAAAACTGTCCATAAGCTGATTCTAATATAAAATCTTTACTGTAAAACCCTGTCATAAAAGGAAAAGCAACTAAGCTTAAACTTGCGATTAACATAACTGAATATGTTAGAGGTAAGTAAGGTCTTAAACCCCCATATTTTCTAAAATCTTGGTTATCAGCTACCGCGTGTATTACAGCTCCAGCACCTAAGAATAATAATGCTTTATAAAAAGCATGATTTACTAAATGGAATAAAGCTACATTATATGAAGATAAACCTACTGCTATAACCATCATCCCTAATTGGCTCATAGTAGAGTAAGCAATAACTTTTTTAATATCTTGTTGAAATAAACCAATAAGACTACTAAATACGGTAGTTATAGCACCTAATCATAAACACAACATTAACACAGTTGAACTGTATTCTAATAAAGGGCTTGCTCGCATTAATAAATATACTCCCGCAGTTACCATAGTAGCTGCGTGAATTAAAGCACTAACAGGTGTAGGACCCTCCATAGCCATAGGTAATCAAACATGTAATCCCACTTGTGAACTCTTAGCCATAGCTCCTATAAATAAACATATACCAATAATTGTAATAATATCTAGATTAACAAAAGGTGCCAGTGAGAATACTGTACTGTATTCGATGTTACCAAACGATCATAATATAGTAAACATACCGATAGTAAAAAAACAATCACCCACTCTGTTAGTTAAAAAAGCAGACATAGAACTTTGATTTGCAGCTATTCTAGTAAATCAAAAACTTATTAGTAAATACGAACAAACTCCTACACCTTCTCAACCGACAAACATTAATAAAAAATTATTAGCAGTTACAAGTATAATCATCATAAAAGTGAATAAACTTAAATAACTAAAAAATCTTTGATTATGTGGATCGTGACTCATATACCCTATAGAGTATATATGAACTAAAGAACTAACAATTAATACAGGTATTAACATAGATACAGTTAGACTATCAAAATGAAAACCTCATGATACATTAAGTGATTCACTATCTATTCACCTAAAAAGGTTTATAGTCACGGGTATGTTGTTTAAACCAACTTCAACAAAGGCCACCATTGCTAATAAAGTTGTTACAATTATACATGCACATGTTATTAAATGAGCTCCGCTAACACCTATTTTTCTACCAAATAAACCGGAAAATAAGGAACCTAAAATAGGTAAAGTAATTATAGCTAGATACATTATTTATATTCTATGGCAATACTTCCTCTTAATCTGTAAAAAGCAACTAGAATAGCCAAACCGATGGCTGATTCTGCACCAGCTATTGCTATAATATATATAGCAAAAGTTTGGCCTAAAATATCATCAAAGCTAAGTGAACTTACCAATATTAAAAAGGTAATTGCTAATAGCATTATTTCAATGGAAATAAGCATCAATATTATGTTTTTTCTATTTAGAACAAAACCCAATATTCCTATTAAAAAAAGTATAATAGATAGATTCATTTATTTATTTGTTTTGTTTAAATATGAAGTTAATAAACAATAACTACTTCGCAAATAAAATTTATTGCTAGTTATTAGAAGACACTTGCAAAATAGTTATAAGAAAGCGCAAATCCGTGATATATTGAATATATTTAATTAATAAAAAATATAAAGATAAGCTATATTTTACCTTATGTGAAATTAAATACAAATTAGCCCCATAAAGAGCTAAGAGAGATATTAAGGTGCTGAACCTCATAATTTTGTGCATGTTTCCTAATACTTAGCACCTAGTTAATTTGGTGCTAGTAGAGATATTCAGGAATTGAACCTAAAATAATTGATCTGCAATCAAAACGCAGAACCATCTGCCATATCCCTTAATATATATAAGTATTAACATATAAAATACTTATATATATTAATTATTTTTTTATACTAAAAAATAAAAAAAAGTAGCTAGGTATTGTAGAAAATAATTAAATAAAATTTTTAGGAGTCTAAAAAAAAATGCATTAGACAAATAACTTAGTTAAAATTTATTAGAATGTATTCTTAAACAATTAAATATACATTATACGGATATACATCCTAGGCTTTTATTGTGTATGTTGTATACATAAATAATATAATAATTATTTATAAAATATAGTGAAAAAAAATATTACTTTTTTTTCCTTTTTAAAATTAACCTTTTAAATTTAATTATTTTTAAATGTTTATTATAGGTATACCGGGCTTTAAAAATAAACCACATATGCCCATACTTATTTTTAATGTATTTATATATATAACTAGTATAAATATCATAATATATCTTAAAAATTTCTTTAAAAAGCTGTGAGACAATAAAAAGAATAAATAAAAAAATTAAATTACTGTCATTACCTAACAAACCCATAACAAATAAAATAGCATCTTTAAAATATTTAATATTAAAAGACACTAGCATAAAATAAGGTATATTATGTATAAATACTTGTAATTTACCTTCTTTAACATCCTTAACAATATTAAATATTTTATCTAGTTTTATTCGTCTGTGCCAATTATATTTGTTTTTTATTAAATATAACCTAAGACGAATATAAAGCAAAATAATTGTTTTAAAAATGTGTATAATAAACTGTAATATAAGATATTTTATAACTAAGTTATCATCTTTAATGAATGTTTCCAAATAAAATAAAATATCACCTTTAAAAAAATACAACATAACAAATACTAAAATGCTATAAGGAAATTTAATAAGAAGTCGTAACAATATATTTTTTTTCTTCAGTCAGTTCATAAATGCATATAATATATTTTTTTTTAGTCTGTCCTTATATGCGTATACTATATTTTTTTTTAATTTATTAAACATCTTCACCATCACTGTCTAAACCACTAGCGTCTAACCCACTAATTCTATTATTTATGGCTTCTATTTTATCCTCTAATTCTATAGTACCCTTAGTAATAGCTTCTACTACATCCAGAGCTTCTAACTGAGCTTCAGTAGGATTCTCTGGATCCATTTTACCATGAGATGTTTCAAGATCTGCTTTATGAAACTCTTCACTAGTATTTTCTTCGTATACACGAAGCTCTTCTTCCAAAGTAGCTCTAGCTGCTTCTAATGTTTCACGGCTAGCTAACAGTATTGGAGATAAAGTAAAACTTTGTAAAGGTAAACTTACAAATGCGTGTGGTTTAGGTGGACTACTTAGAGCTCACTCTAAAGAGTTAGAGCTTCTGTTTAATAAACCTTGGAAAATATCAGTATAGTACTGTAAAGTTAATCAAGGATATCTGCTAGCAGCTTTACCATACACTAATTGTTTGTAAACTAAGTCTAAGAATAGTACTGTAGCAACTACACTAATTAAACTACCATAACTACTTATTATGTTTCAACCAGCAAATGCGTCAGGGTAATCACTAATTCTTCTAGGCATTCCTTGAAGACCAAGGAAATGTTGAGGGAAAAAGGTTACATTAACCCCAATGAATAAGATTCAAAAATGTACTTTACCAGACATTTTGTTGTATTCTAGACCTAATATTTTAGGTATTCAGAAATACCAAGCACTATACAATGCAAATACAGCACCCATACTAAGTACGTAATGGAAGTGCGCAACTACATAGTACGTATCGTGGAATGCTATATCAAGAGATGCGTTAGCTAAAACAACTCCTGATAACCCACCTATAGTGAACATAAACACGAAACCTAAAGCAAATAACATTGAAGCTGTTAATACTAAAGATCCTCCGTAACATGTAGCTAGTCAAGAAAATATTTTAATACCTGTAGGTACTGCGATTATTAATGTAGCAGCTGTAAAATATGCTCTTGTATCTACATCTAATCCAACTGTGTACATGTGATGACTTCAAACAACAAAACCTAAAACACCTATAGACATCATGGCATAAACCATACCTAAATAACCAAACACACTCTTGTTAGAGCTAGCGGATATAGTAGTACTGATTATACCAAAACCAGGTATGATTAAAATATAAACCTCAGGGTGACCGAAGAATCAGAAAAGATGTTGGTATAAAATAGGGTCACCACCTCCTGCAGCTTCAAAGAATGACGTATTGAAATTTCTATCAGTAAGTACCATAGTAATTGCACCAGCTAATACAGGTAAAGATAGTAATAATAATACAGCTGTAACCACTACAGCTCATCCAAATAAAGCTAATTTGTGTAATCTAATACCAGGGCTTCTCATATTAAGTATAGTAGTTATAAAGTTTACTGCACCTAATAAACTACTTATACCTGATAAATGTAAAGCAAATATGGCTAGATCTACACTTGGCCCACTGTGACTTTGTACTCCACTTAATGGTGGGTAAAGAGTTCAACCAGTACCAGCTCCATTTTCAATACCACTAGCAAATAAAAATAAAATTAAACTAGGTGGTAATAATCAGAAACTTATGTTATTTAATCTAGGAAAAGCCATATCTGGACCACCTACTAAAAGTGGTAATAAGAAGTTACCAAATCCTCCAATTAAAGCAGGCATAACCATAAAAAAAATCATTAGTATAGCGTGAGCAGTAATAATACTATTATATAATTGGTTATCCGCAATATATTGAACACCAGGTCCACTTAATTCTAATCTTATTAAAACAGAGAAAGCAGTACCTAATAATCCAGAAAATAAGGCAAATATTAAATATAGTGTTCCAATGTCTTTAGCATTGGAAGACCAAAACCATCTTTCAATTCATAAAGATATTTGGGAATTAGCTTTCGTTAACTTAGGCTGAAAAGGTTCTGCTACAGATACCTCACTAGTTAGTTCTAAACGGCTAGAGTTATTTAGGGTATTAGAATTATACAAATACTAAAAACCCTACGCTGTCTTAATTAACCTTATAGAATAAAGCTAAGTCCAGGTTGGTATTTTAAATTTATTATACATTATGCAAGTTATAAAAATATCCAGTTGTTTTGTATGGATAAAAAAATTTTTTATTATTCCATTCTTTAGGTTTAGATATTAGATATCCTTTCTATTAGCTATTATAAAATGAGCCCACTTTATAAATAGATCCGCTAATATTTAACAAATAAATGTTTAAGTAAATGTTTACGTATAACCTAAAATTAAATAAGCGGACGCTACTCTTAGGTGCTATAATATTAAATTTAGTAGAATATAATATAAAATTAATCTTAAGCATATTTATATCTTGGATCTCTAATATCATATAAAATAAAAAAAAAAAGCCACAATAATTGTAAATACCCACTAAAAAAGACTACTCTTTTATTTTAGAAAAAATTAAACTGAAAAATAAAAGAGAATTAAATAAATTCCTCTCAAACTCCGCATCAATAACTTTGATTAGTACTAACAAGTACTAATATATGTAAACCAGCTAATTATTAAGTTACTTTTAAATATTACTTTTTAAGGCAAAGAACATATAAAAAATAAATCCTATTACTTAAGCTTATCAACCATCTATTTCACCATTTTTTTTTTTCAATACCCGTATTGTTAAAAACAATATGTATAACAGCGGATAATACATTGACAATGTGGTCCACATCTTCCTTCGTTATGTAATAGGAAGGAGCAAGCATAATATGGTCACCCCGTATACCATCGTAGCTACCTGTACCTAAATAAACAGCCAGGTTGAAAGGAAATGATATGGCCAAGTCATGTATTTTTTTAGCAATAGCCTGTTGGGGATCAAAAGGCTCCTTGGTTGTTTTATCCTTAACAAATTCTAGACCTCAAAAAAGACCTCTTCCTCTTATGTCCCCTACGCAAGGATGGTTACCCAGTACAACTTTTAAACGTTTTTCCAAATACGCACCCTGTATAGTTACATTATCTAATAACTGGTCATCACGAATTATTCGCTGAACCTCCAGAGCAGCTGCAGCTTGAAGAGGCATGCTTTGATAGGTTTGACCATGCACAATTTGGCCACTACCATCCCACAACACTTTGGCGACTTTATGATTTATTAGCATGGCCGCAATCGGTTGATATCCTCCCCCTAGTCCCTTCGCCATTGTTTGGATATCTGGAATAACATTCTCTGCCTGTCAAACATGTAAAGTGCCCGTTCGACCAGATCCGCACATGACTTCGTCAAGTATGAAAAGAGCACCGTGTTTGTGACAAATACTTTGCATAGCTTTTAAATAGCCTGGTACACAAGGTACACAACCAAGTGCGGCTCCGACCACTGGCTCAGCAATGAAGGCAATAACAGTATTTGGCCCTAATTCTTGAAACTTTGCCTCGAGTTCGGTGGATTTACGGTTAACAAAGGCTGTATCCGTTTCACCCTCCAAACGTTGGCGATATGGGTAACAAGAGGAAATATGATGAACATTTTTCATTAAAATAGGTTTGTATGGTTTTTTACGATTAGGAAATCCTGAGATAGCTAAAGCACCTAAAGTATTACCGTGGTACGAACCCTCACGGGTAATATAGTTAAGTCGAGGTGTTTTATGGTCAACATCATAAAAATATTGACGAGACAGCTTCATGGCTGCTTCCATCGCCTCAGAACCTGAGCCAGTTAAGTAGACTCTGGCCATTTTTCCATTTGTACCCATAATAAGTTCTTTGGATAATTCTTCAACAATATCGCTAGCCCAAAATGAGGAAGCCAAGTAAATAATACCCGTACCCATTTGTTTAGACATAGCCTTTAAAACTCTTTTGTTACCGTGACCTAAACAAGAGACAGCCGCACCACCCGCTGCGTCAAACACTCTACGCCCTTCAGAAGTAATAAGATAATTACCTTCTCCTCGCTTAATTGTGGTATAATCCAAATGAATATCACGGCCAAGAGAAAAAGAGGTAGTAGTAACCTTTAAAGGGGTATTACCTATAACCGCTGAGGAAGCAAAAGGAGCTATATGCTTAAGGCTTACACCAGTATTTAAGTCCATACCGTAGCTTTTTCGTCTAGCTATATAGTATAAAGCAAATAAAGTACCTGAAGAAAGCCTGTAACCTTTTGTTAAATTAGAATCCACTGTACGTGGGCCTCGCGTATACATATTATCTGGCTTACCTAAAAAATTAATAAGGGAATTTTGTTCACTATTTGGTACACCTATTTTGAATAAAATATGCCCATGTATCTTGGAAACCTTTGAAGCTAAAGACAAAACTATACTAAAAAAAAAAAAGCTATTCATATTATTACATCTAAAAAAAAAAATACTAAAAAAAAAAATAA
>Ga0247732_10000177_pt1 | contig 39990 bp, 36 predicted proteins | sample UWRJL163409C2_FD_180940 | JGI IMG/M metagenome (GOLD analysis project Ga0247732, IMG submission 180940) | Plant litter microbial communities from Arlington Agricultural Research Station in Wisconsin, United States - UWRJ-L163-409C-2 | ecosystem: Environmental > Terrestrial > Plant litter >...
CGATTGAGGCGCTCGAGGCGCGGTAGACGACCCCCGCCCCCAAACACAAAACGCCCTCCCGAAGGAGAGCGCCATGTGAATTACGAGATTGGTGCGCCCGGAGGGATTTGAACCCCCGGCCTATTGATCCGTAGTCAATTGCTCTATCCGCTGAGCTACGGGCGCATCCTGCCAGTCTCGGATAAACCGTGAACAGGCAACCTGAAAACTATACCAGCCACTTGGGCTGGTTTCGAACGTACGCAAAGATGATCAGATGTCCGTTACTCCACCCAAGTCTGGGCCGTCCGTTGCCGCAGTCATCATCATTGGCTCCGCGCTGCTGCTGGTCATCGCGGTTGTCATCGTCGCGCTGAGCGTCGGCCTCACGCAGGGCACCTCGCGACCAGCACGCGACGACGCAGAGGATGACGAACCAGAGGTGACCGAGATCGTGCTCGATGCGAGCTGGGGCGACGGCAGCGCGCTGGACGACGACGATTTCGACACCGTGCAGGAAATCGTCACGGACCGCCTCGATGAGGCCGACATCACCGGGTTCGAGCTCTCGCTCGACGACGACCAGGTTCACGTCGTCTTCGATGATGACACCGACGAAGAGACACTTGACGCTGCTGCCGAGGTGCTCGACATCACCTTCCGAGCCGACTTTCGACCGGTGCTCGAGGTGATCCTGTGCGCATCTGTCAACGACTACACCGATCTAGGCCCCGACGAAGAGGTCACATTCTGCGACCAGGAGGGTGCGGCGGCCTTCGTGCTCGGCCCCAGCGAGGTGAGTGGAGAGACGATCATCGGATCGAGCACCTACCAACGGGATGACGGCACCTGGGGCGTGACCATCGTCTTCAACCCCGTTGGCTCAGCCGACCTCGCTGCACTCACCGCACGGCTCGCCGGCAACGAGGGCAACACCAACCGCGTCGGGATCACGCTCGGCGGAAAGGTGATCGAGTCGCCCTCCGTCTCTGAGGCGATCATGAACGGCGAGGTGTCGATCGGCGGCAGCTTCGATGAGGAAGGCGCCACCGCGCTTGCCGCTCAGCTGCGCTTCGCGGCCAAACAGCTCGAGCTCAGCGTCGACAGCACCAGCTTTGCGGAGTAGCTAGGCCACTTTCGCCTCTCTGTGAGGCAGGCGCGCACGCAGCTCATCGAGCTGACGGTAGAGAGCCGGAGGCACGCGGTCGCCGAACTCGCCGAAGAAGGCCTCGGTGTCATCCGCCTCGATCTGCCAGCTGGACGGGTCGACCGAGAACAGCTCGTCCATGGCGGAGTCGGCGACAGACAGCCCGTCGAGGTTCAGTGCGACCGGCATGAGTCCAAGCGGCGACGTAACCGCGGGCGCCTCACCAGCGACCCGCTCCAGGATCCACTCAAGCACCCGTGAGTTCTCGCCAAAGCCCGGCCAGAGGAAAGAGCCGTCGGCGCTCTTGCGAAACCAGTTCACCTGGAATATTCGCGGCACTCCCCCAGAGGAACGCAGCTGCGAGCCCATGCTGAGCCAGTGCGCCCAGTAGTCGGCCATGTTGTAGCCGCAGAACGGCAGCATCGCGAAGGGGTCGCGACGCAGTTGGCCAGGAGTGCCTTCGGCGGCCGCGGTCTGCTCGGAGCTGATGGTGGCTCCCATGAAGACCCCGTGCTCCCAGTCGCGCGCCTCTACCACCAAGGGCACGTTGGTTGCACGGCGGCCGCCGAAGACTATGGCGTCGATGACGACGCCGCACGGGTCATCCCAGCTGTCCGCAATAGTCGGACACTGCGAGGCAGCAACCGTGAAGCGGGCATTGGGGTGGGCCGCGGTCGTAGTCAAGTCCGGGGTCCAGTCGTTGCCCTGCCAGTCGATGAGGTGCTGCGGCGCGGTGTCGGTCATGCCCTCCCACCAGACGTCGCCGTCGTCGCGCTGGGCAACGTTCGTGAAGATCGTGTTGCCCCAGAGGGTGTCCATGGCCGTCTCATTGGTTGCACGGCTTGTGCCCGGCGCGACACCAAAGAAGCCAGCCTCCGGATTGATTGCCCGCAGTCTGCCGTCGGCGCCCCGAGCGAGCCAGGCGATGTCGTCGCCAATGGTCTCGACCGTCCACCCCGGGATCGTGGGGCGCAGCATCGCAAGATTGGTCTTGCCGCACGCACTCGGGAAGGCGGCCGCAACGTGAAAGACGCGGCCGGCATCGGAGGTCACCTTGAGCAAGAGCATGTGCTCGGCGAGCCAGCCTTCATCGCGGGCCATCACTGAGGCGATCCGCAGGGCAAAAGCCTTTTTAGCGAGGATGGCGTTGCCGCCGTACGCGGACCCGAACGACCAGATCTCCCGGCTTTCAGGAAAGTGGCTGATGTACTTCGTCTCGTTGCACGGCCACGCCACGTCGGCCTGCCCGCTCTCCAGCGGAGCTCCGACGCTGTGGACCGCCGCGACCCAGGGCTCGCCCGCTTCGACGCGTTCAAGCGCCCCCGCGCCCATACGGGTCATCGTGCCCATGCTGACCACGACGTAGGGCGAGTCGGTGATTTGCACGCCGAGGCGCGACAGCGGGGATCCGGCCGGTCCCATGCTGAACGCAACGACGTAGAGCGTGCGACCACGCATGGAGCCGGCGAACAGCGGCTCGAGGGTGGCGCGCATTGCGGTGGGTTCCATCCAGTTGTTGGTGGGGCCCGCATCCGCTTCATCTGCACTGCAAATGTAGGTGCGCTCTTCGACGCGAGCGACGTCACTGGGGTCGCTGCGGGCGATGAAGCTGTAGGGGCGGTGCTCGGCGTTCACGGGGGTGAGTGTGCCCGCGGCGACCATGCCGCGAATCAGGCCATCGCGTTCGGCGGCCGAGCCGGTGCACCAGACGACGCCGTCCGGCTGAGTCAGATGGGTAATACCGGCGACCCACTCGTGAACGTTCATCATCAACTCCTTTGTCAAAAAACGGTTCTCTTGAAGAATGGGTCATGAAATGGCGATCAATGCTGAAAAGGATCACGAAAGATTCGCGGTTTATTCCATATGATGCAGGAATGCACGACTTTGTCACCCTCGGACAGCGAATTCGACACTTCCGCATTCAGCGCGGGCTGACCCTCGAGCGGCTCGGCGCCGCGGTTGGCATGGCTGGCAGCCAGCTCAGTCTCATTGAGAACGGCAAGCGCGAGCCGAAGCTCACCCACCTCGCCACGATCGCGTCCACGCTCGGCATTGATGTCAACGACCTGCTCGATCAAACGCCGCCGAACAAGCGAGCCGCGCTCGAGATCGACCTGGAGCGCATGCAGCGCAGTCCGGTCTATGCCTCGCTCGGTCTGCCGCGCATCCGTGCCGCGAAGTCGATCGGCGACGACGTGCTCGAAGCACTTGTCGGGCTGCACCGCGAGCTCTCGCGGCGCGCGGCCGAGGCGATCGCGACCCCCGAGGAGGCGCGGCGCGCGAACACCGAGCTGCGGGAGCGCATGCGCACCGTCAACAACTACCTGCCCGAGATCGAGGCGCTCGCGCAAGAGGCCGTGCTGTCGGTCGGGCACCGCGGTGGCGCCCTCACCCATCGCACAGTGAGCAAGCTCGCCGAGAAACTCGGATTCGAGCTTGTGCACGTCAACGACCTGCCGCACTCTGCGCGGTCGGTCACCGACTTCGAGAACGGACGCATCTACCTACCGCCCGCGTCGATCCCGGGCGGTCACGGTCTGCGCGGTATGGCCCTACAGGCGATGGCGCACCGCATGCTTGGCCACACCGCTCCAGAGGACTACGCGCACTTTCTGCAGCAGCGCCTCGAGATCAACTACTTTGCGGCCGCCGCACTCATGCCGCTCGAGCAGGCCGTTACCTTTCTGGATGCGGCGAAGCTCGACCGCAATATTGCCGTCGAGGACTTTCGCGATGCCTTTGGCGTAACGCACGAGGCTGCCGCCCTGCGGTTCACCAACCTCGCGACGGAGCACCTCGGCATTCGCGTGCACTTTCTGCGCGTGAGCGGCGACGGCGCCGTGTCGAAGGCCTACGAGAATGACGAGCTGCGACTGCCGGTGGACGTCACGGGATCGACAGAGGGTCAAGTTGTCTGCCGGCACTGGAGCGCTCGCAAGGCCTTCACGCGCACGAACCGCACCACGGAGTTCTACCAGTACACCGACACGCCAGAGGGGACCTTCTTCGAGTCGACACAAACGGGCACCTCAGCGACCGACGAGTTCTCGATCACCGTTGGGGTGCCATTCGCCGACTCCAAGTGGTTTCGTGGTCGCGGCACCACGAACCGCGAGTCGTCGACCTGCCCTGCAGAGACGTGCTGCCGACAGCCTTCGGGCGAACTGGCGAGCCGGTGGGCGGGCAACGCGTGGTCGAGTGCCAAGCTGCACGCGCATATCTTGTCGCCGCTGCCGTCGGGCACGTTCCCGGGTGTTGACGACCAGGAGCTGTACGCCTTTCTCGAGGCGCACGCAGACTGACTAGCCCCAAGTGCCCGCGGGCGACTTGACGACGGGAACCTCGGCATACGACCAGTGGCCGCCATTCGCGTAGTGACCTGATGCCCAGTTGGAGTTCCAGATGGCGGACTCGATGCTGGCTGTTGGTGTGGTGCCGGTCGAGAGGGCAGCGACGATGCCCTTGTAACCCGAGAGCTTGCCCAGCGCCTCGGCCGCCTTCTGCGCGGCGATCACGAGGTTGTCGTAATTGCCGGTTCCACCGCCCCCGCCGGATCCGAATCCGTTGTTGAGGGGGTTGTTGCGGTTCCACCAGTTGTCGGTGCCATTCTCTTGCCGCATCCACCGCATGATGACCGTGATGTTGTCTTCGGTCTGCGGCCACCCGCCCGACAGCAGCACGAGCTGCGCCCAGTCACGGTTGGTTCCGCCGGCGGCGAGGGTGGCGATGCCGGGCGTAGCGCCATAGGTGCCGCGCGTGACGTCGCTCACGGCTGCGGTGGACGACACCGACATCGACTGCGCATTGTCATGGATGTATTCGGCGAGAACCTCGGCCTCGGTCGGCGGGGTCGGAATCACGATCGCAAGCGAGACGGTCAGTGCGATCGCCGTGGTGATGACGATCTTCTCGCGCAGCGGAACCTTCACGATGCGCCGGGTCACCGGGTGGCCAGCGGCGCGCGAGGCGACGCGGCGGACGGAGTCAAAGAGAGATGGCTTCATAGGTAAGCGGGACGCGGTGGGGTAGGTCGCAAGTCCGTCGGCGACGATAACAGCCATTTCTGCGATGAAGCTGGCAATAATGAAGGATGTCATTTCAGGCGTACCTCGACGCGGTCGAGAAGAAGACGGGCCGCACCCCGCGGCAGTTGATGGAGGAGGCCCACGCCAAGGGCCTCGATGCACCCGGCACAAAGGCGGGAGCCATCGTCGAGTGGCTCGCCGCCGACCACGGCCTCGGCAAGGGCCACGCGATGGCGATGGTGCACCTCATCACCAAGGGCACGACGATCAGCGAGAAGCACGTCGGCACCGATGGCGTGCACCGCGACGAGTCGCGAGAGCTCTGGATCGACGGGGCAGCGACCAAACCCTCATAGGCTTGCCGGATGCTCACCGTGCTTGTGCCCTGGCGTCCCCAGCCCTCCCGCATCGAGGCTTTCGAGGCCCTCAAGGCCTGGTACGCGCGGCACCTGCCCGATGCCGTCATTCGCACCTTCGACAGCGATGACGAGATCTTCAACCTCTCGGCCTGCCGCAACATCGCCATCGCCTCCATCGAGGATGAGAACGAGGTCGTTGTCATCAACGACGCGGACACCGTTCCAGAGTTAGCGCCGCTGCTCGAGGCCATCGCAGACGCGGCAACCAGCAGCCTCGTGCACCTGCCCTACGACCGCTACCACTGGCTCGGCCGCGAGGGCACCGCCCAGTTTCTGAGCGGCACCGAGCCGGCGGATTGCGCGTATGAGCTCGTCATCGGCGCCCGCAGCGGCGTCTACGTCACCACACCCAAGACCTGGTGGAGCCACGGCGGGCAGGACGAGCGCTTTCGCGGCTGGGGCTTCGAAGATGCTGCGTGGTACGTCGCTCACGAGACCCTGCTCGGCGAGGCACCGCGTCGGCACCCGGGCGCCGTCTATGCGCTGCACCACGAGACGCAGCTGCGCGAGGGACCGCAGTATGACCTCAACGCCGCACTGATGGACCGCTACACGGCGTCAGCCCAGAGCCGTGAGGCGATGGCTCAGCTCGTCTTCGAGAAGGACGCGTAGGCGAGATCGGGGCCGCTCGTCGGCTGCAGCGTGACCTCGATCTCGAGAACGCGGCGAAGGGCATCCGCAAGTTCGTCGACGGTGGCCTCGTTGGGGGCGAGTGCGATGCCGAAGCCGGCGCGCTCGATATCGGCCGCTCCCGCGAACTGATCGGTCGAGAACGGCAGCACGAGCAGCGGCACGCGGTGGTGCATCGCCTCGGTGACGCTGTTGTTGCCGCCGTGAGTAACCGCCGCGGCGGCCGCGCTCAGTAGGCGCACCTGGGGAAGGAAGGGGCGCACGAGCCAGTTGTCGGGAGCCCTCACCACCGAGTTGCCCGTGGCGATAGCCGCGCGCACACCGAGCTTCTCGAGAGCATCGACCACCCTCTGCAGAACGTCGTCGCGCACCGACAGGAAGCTGCCGAAGCTCACGTAGACGAAGGGCTCGTCGTTCGACAGCCACGCTTCGACCTCGGGGTCGACCGGCTCGTCGCGCACCGTTGACCCGAGGAAGACGCCGTCGCGGCCGGGGGCCAGCTCGCGGGGGTAGTTGAGAAGCAGCAGCTCGCCGTGCTCCTCGAAGGCGCTGGACGACGGGGTGGCCGAGGGGGCGAGTTCGGCGAGTGCCGTGTTCCACTCGGTCGTGAACGAGACGGAGACGCGTTCGCACAGCTCCCGCAGAGCGTCGAGCTGCGCCGCGGATGGCGAGAATGCCGCGGGCCATGAGGGCGGATACCCGTACACCTCGCCCGCGACGGGCAGCGCCGAGGGGTGGCCGAGCACGACATCCGCGTGCGAGATTCCGGCGGCAACGAGGCCTACCCGCGCACTGAACGCGAGGTGGTCGACGATGATCTGGTCGGGCTGCAGGTCGGCCACGATCTGCTGCACGGCACGCGCCTGCCGCACGGGCTCCCACATGAGGTCGCTCAGCCGTGCCTCGGCCTGAAAGGCGAGGGTCTCGACCATGCCGCGGCGGGTGGCGTCGAAGAAGCCGCGCAGCGCGTCATCCTCGCCCTTCGGCTGGTCCTCGGCCTTGATAACCCCAGGATTGGATCCCTTGCCCAACTGCAGGTTCACCCGCTCGTACCCGAATGACTCCACGATCGCGGCCGTCGCCGGACCGGTCGCCACGACAACGCGCTCGCCCCGATCGCGCCAGGCCGTGCCGAGCGTCGCAAGCGGGAGCAGGTGCGAGGCGTAGTCCGGGCTGATGATCAGCAGGGTCACAGTGTCGACACCGTCTCGCGCAGCTCGCTCTCTTCAGCGTCGACGCGCGCGTAGACAGCGCCGAGGGCGGTGGCCATGGCCTGGATCGTGAAGCTCTTCTCGACGGTGGCCCGCGACTGCAGCGCGCGCACCTCACCCGACTCGCCCTGGGCGGCGGTGAGCGCCTTGCCCATGGCGGCGCGCAGGCGCTTCGGGTCCCAGGTGGGGGCGAGGTAGCCGGTGACGCCCTGCTCGACGTAGGTGGCTGGTCCGCCGCTGTCGGGTCCGACGACGAGAAGGCCTGCGCCCATCGCCTCGAGCAGGGCGATGCCGAACTCCTCCTTGAGGCTGCCGCAGACGTAGATGCCGCGCGGGGCGGCGAGGTCTCCGACGCCGAAGCGCGCGGCGGCCACCCAGCGTGCGACGACATCGTTGGGGCGGTGGCCGGCGAGAATCAGGCCGGCGTCGCGACGCGCGGTCGGCTCAACGATCGCGTCGATGAGCGCGAGCTGCTCGCGCTCATCGGCCGACGGGGTGACGAGGTCGCCGCCGACGAGAATCAGGTTCGCCTTGTCGCGCAGCGGGCCGTTCGCCCACGCGTCGACGATGGTCGCCATGCCCTTCACCCGGTGGAAGCGGCCAACGCTGATCACGATCGGCAGGCCGCGGCGCGACGCGGGCAGCTCGCTGAGCAGCTGCTCGAGAGCAGCGAGGGGCGGCGTGGCCGGCTGGCCCGCGCTGAAGTCGGCGGCCTCGGCGACACCCTTGTCGACGACCCCGAGGTCGATTCCCTCTGGCACGATGCTGTGGCGCTCGGGGTGCTTGGAAATATCGATTCCAACAAGGGTCTTCATGTCATCCGCCAGCTGCGGGCGAGGGAAGAGCACAGTGTGCGCCGCGTTGGAGGCGAGCTGCTGCACGAGGCGCGCCCGAAACCAGAAGTGCTCGGTCTCGTCGATGTCGCCAAAGTTCGAGTGCGACAGGCGGCCAGAGAGGTCCATGGTGTTGATGACCGCGTGCGGGTCGGGGGCGACGGTGAACACCACCGGGATGTCGAGCTCGCGTGCGACATCGGCCGCGGCGAGACTGCCGACGTCGGCCATGCGCAGGTGCACAACGTCGACGCCACCGGCGGCACGCAGCAGGCGGCGGATACCGCGGCGCGCGGCAACGCGCAGCGGCCAGGCATTGGCCGACTGCACCGGCTCGCTGAGCAGCGGGATGCGCCCGTAGACGTGCCCCTCGGCCGCCGCGCTGATCGTCGTGACGCTCTGTGTCGCATCGCCAACCGATCCGCGCGACATGGTCAGCACGCGGGTGTCAGCGTCGCGCGCGACGAGGGCGTCGCCCAGCCGCACGAGCAGGGTCGCGATGCCGCCGTTGTCACCGGCGCCCGCGTGCTCGAGACCGGCGTCGATGTCGGCGTGCAGAAACAGCTGGGCGATGCTGAGGCGGTCGTGGCTCTTGGTCGGCAGCGGTGGGGCCGCGAGGTCGACGAGCGCGAGCTTGGCGACGTCGGCGAGAACGCCCTCGCCGAGCGACAGCGCATCGAGCAGCGCGGGCACCTCTTTGTCGGTGCGCCGCTGGCCGAGAGCCGAGACGGCGGCGATGCGCACGTTCTCTGGCTCCGACTGGTCGGCGGCGATGCGCAGCAGCGGACCGCTGGCGATGCGGTGGCGAACGAGGCCGATGGTTTCGACGAGGCGGTAGCGAGCCTCCGGTTCGGTAATGCCGAGCAGCGCGCCCTCGAGGCCGATGGCAACGTGTTTGGCGGCATCCGACGACCACTGCTCGAGGGTGCGCTGCGCGAGCATGCCCCCGAAGCCGCCGGCGGCGACCGTTGCCACGAGACGGCCGATGGTGTCATAGCGCGGCAGACGGGACGAGAGCGCCCACGTCGCGTGCTCGCGAATGAAGGCACGGTCGTCACTGAGCAGATCACTGAGCACCACATCGGCCTCGGCGTCGAAGACCTGAGCGAGGGCGTGCACGGCTGCGATGGCGGCTATCTGATCGTCCCCGGTCAGCGCGCTGGTGAGCACGCGAATCGTGCGGGCTCCCCCATCACGATTTGCGTCGAAGGCGAGGTCGTCGGCGAGCCGCAGAGCGTCGATGACGCGGTCGGCGTTTCGCACCGCATCCAAAGAGGTCAGAATTCCCACGAGACACGCCCTTTCGTTTCGTCGTCCCTCGTGAGGCCGACGGTGAATCGTACCCGGGCCACCCGACGGGAAGATGACCCTTGCGGTTGGCCGATACTTGAGGGATGCATTTCGTAGTCATTGGCGATGTCGGCCCCCTCGACGGAATGCTGCACGTCGGCGACGAGGCCATGTTCGAGGCTCTCGTGCTCGAGCTGCGCGCTCGCGGCGTCGACCGCATCACGGCCATATCGTCGAACCTAGCTGACACGCGCGACCGCTATGGGGTCGAGGCCGTGGAGGGCTTCGGCTTCACCGCAGACCGGGAGCACAACGAGCGGCTGCTGGCGGGTGAGGTGAGCCCCCACATCCGCGAAGTGGTCGAGCAGGCTGACGCGGTGGTTGTCGCCGGCGGGGGCAACATGACGTCGATCTGGCCCAGCCACATCTACACGCGGGCGGCGCTGGGGCGGCTTGCCGCATCCGTTGATGTTCCCTTCGTGGTGAGCGGGCAGACCATCGGACCCCAGCTGAACGAGCGGGACCGCGAGCTGGTCTCCGAGATGCTGCGCACGAGTGCGCTGTTCGGGGTGCGCGAGCGCGACTCGTTTGCGCTGTGCAGCACGCTCGGCACGACGCCGGTTCTCAACGCTGATGACGCCTCTTTTCTCGCCGACGTGACCACCTCACGCGAGCCCCTCCCTCTCGTTCCCTACGCGCTTGTCTCGCTGTCGACCCACACCGCGGAGTATGACAAAGAGGCCTTCGTGACCGCGATGGCCGAGCTGCTCGACGAGGTCGCGCGGCACACCGCTGTCATCTTCTCTGCGCACTTCGCGCCCCTCGACGGGCCGCCCCGCGGCGACGAGATCATGCACGAGCGGGTGCGCTCCGCGATGACACAGCCGAGCGGCGTCGCCCGGGTGCAGGACTCGGCGACGAGCGCGAAACTGGCCCGCGGCGCAGAGCTGGTGATCAGCAGCCGCTACCACCCGGTCGTCTTCGCGGTGTCAGGCGGAGTGCCGTCCATCGGCATACCGGTCGACGACTACACGACCACGAAGCTCACCGGCGCCCTCGGCAACTTCGGGCAGAGCTCGCTGCTGCCGATCGCCTCGCTGCTGGCCGGCGAGGGCGCCGACCTGTTCTTCGACGTCTGGCAGGCGCGGCAGCTGATTCGGGACCGCGGGCTGGCCGAGGCTGCGGCGCAGCGTTCCGCCTCCGCGGCCTGGTGGGATCGCGTCGCTACAGTAGCCGCACCCAGATAGCCGGCGGGATGTCGACGCAGTGTCGCTCGACCTCCCACGGCTCGCGCTCGTTCAGCGGGGTGTACGTCAGCCATTCTCGGAGTTTTGTGAACATGACTGGACGACGAACAACGTCCGGCAGTTTCGACGCTTCACGCGAAGTGGCACCAAATGCGGGTGGTGACCGAATTGGCGGGTGCGAACCCGCAACTCGTGCCACTTCGATTGCCGTTGGCCGCGTGTTTCCCTCGGTGGTGCAGTGGAAGCCCGCGGGTTTTGTAAAGTAGCGACGTGGGAACCCTCCGTTACGACTCCTCGCAGCCTCCGATCGAACTTCCGGACACCGTGCTGCAGCACCTGCACATCGTCGTGGCCCGCAAGCTGCGCGAGCAGCAGCGCATCGCCGTCACCATCATCAGTGAGAAGGCAGAGCCGATTCAGGTCTGGCTCGACGCGCGCATTCCCCTCGTCATCACCTACGCGACCGGGGTCGCGACGGCGATCAACCAGAAGTGGCTCGCCGAGCTTGAGGCGTCGTTCTCGAACGCCGTGCTCATGCTGACCCCCGAGCCCTCCCCCTAGCTCTCATGGAGTTCGCGGCGGTCATCGGCGTCGTCACCTTCGTCGGCGACCTGGTGGTGAAGGTGCTTGCGCTGATCTACGTTCCGCGCAACCGCCGACCGCAGACGGCGCTCGCCTGGCTTCTCGCGATCTTTCTGCTGCCCTACATCGGCATCGCGCTCTACCTGCTCGCCGGCAACTGGCTGCTGCCGAAGAAGCGCCGCGACAAGCAGGCAACCATCAATGCGCTGATCAAGCGCACGACCGACTCCATCGACACCCGCGACATTGAGCCGCTCGACCTGCCCGACTGGCTGGCCCCGATCACGACCCTCAACCGCACCCTCGGTGCGCTGCCGATCGTCGGGGGCAACAGCGCGATCGTCTACAAGACGGATGCGTCGGGTCTCGCTGCGATGATCGCCGAGATCGATGCGGCGACGGTCGCTGTGCATGCCGAGTTCTACATCATGTCGCTGGATTCGACATCCGCTCCCTTCTTTGACGCACTGGAGCGGGCGCGGCAACGCGGCGTCACGGTGCGCGTGCTGTTCGACCACCTCGGCAGTCGCAGCTACCCCGGCTACAGCCCGATGAAGCGGCGACTGCGCGCGATGGGTGTCAGCTGGCATTTCATGCTGCCGTTCTTCCCGCTGCGCGGGCAGATTCAACGACCCGATCTTCGCAACCACCGCAAGCTGCTGGTGATCGATGGCACCGTCGCCTTCACCGGCTCGCGCAACATCATCGACCCTGGCTACCAGAAGCGGGGCAACCTGCACCGGCACCTGCGCTGGCACGACTTCATGGTGCGGTTCGAGGGCCCGGTGGTTGCCGAGATCGAGGCGGTCTTCATCAGCGACTGGTTTAGTGAGACCGACGAGCTGCTCGACGACATGACCATCACCGAGAACGACCTCGACACGAGCGGCGACCTCGAGTGCCAGGTGGTGCCGAGCGGCCCCGGCTTCGAGGGCGAGAACAACCTTCGGCTGTTCAACTCGCTCGTCTACTCGGCCCGCAAGCGCATCGTGCTGACCAGCCCCTACTTCGTGCCCGATGACTCAATGCTCTACGCGATCACGACGGCGGCACAGAGCGGCATCGAGGTCGAGCTCTTCGTCTCTGAGATTGGCGACCAGTTTCTGGTCTATCACGCGCAGCGCAGCTACTACGAGCAGCTGCTCAAGGCGGGCGTGCGCATCTGGCTCTATGAGCGGCCAGTCGTGCTGCACGCCAAGCACTTCACCATCGATGACGAGCTGTCAGTCTTCGGCTCGAGCAACATGGACATGCGCTCCTTCACCCTCGACCTCGAGATCACCGTCATGGTGCGCGGGGCGTCATTTCACGAGGAGCTGACCGCCACGCAGGAGGAGTACCGCGCGCACAGCCGCGAGCTCACCCTGGAGGAGTGGAGCAAGCGCGGCTTCCTCACCCGCGCACTCGACGACCTCGCTCGGCTTACGGCTGCGGTGCAGTAGCGGCCTCAAGCTCGGCGCGGGTGGGCGGCTGCGCGCCGACCCGGCTCACCGTGATGGCGGCGGCCGCGACCGCGGTGGCGGCTGCCGCATCCAATGGCTTGTCTTCTAGGAGGGACGCGATGAGGGCGGCCATGAAGCTGTCGCCTGCTCCCACCGTGTCTTTGACCTCGACGCGCACTGCTGGCACATCGAGGCGTTCGTCGGCGGAGGCGATCGTGGCCCCGCCCGCGCCGCGCGTGAGTGCGACGACCGAGGGGCCGAGGGCGAGCAGCACGTCAATCACGTCATCGAGGTCGGGGTAGAGCCAGCGGGCGTCCTCATCGCTGAGCTTGAGCACGGTGGCGAGACGGGCGATGCGCTCGAATCGCTCGCGCGCATCGGCGGGCATAAGAGCCTCACGAATGTTGGGGTCGTAGCTGACCCGGCCCTCGTAGATCTCAAGAAAGCGCTCGACCGAGTCTGCGCCGGGAGTGAGGAAGGTGCCGATCGATCCGACGTGTACCCACCTGGGCGCGTGGGTCTCAATGGGCGGCAGATCCCAGCTGACGTTGAAGTCGTAGGTCGCCGAGCCGTCGACGCCAATCGTGGCGATCGCTGTGCTCGTCGGCTCGTCGCGCAGCGACGCCGGCAGCAGCCGCACCCCGGCACCGTAGAGGTGGCGCTCGATGAGCGCGCCGTTGCTGTCGCGGCCGAGGCGGGTGAGCAGCTGCGCGTCGACCCCGAGCTGCGCAAGGCCGTAGGCGACGTTCATGGGCGAGCCGCCCGCGTGCCGCGACTCGGAGCCGCCGTCGCGAACGACATCAACGAGGGCCTCCCCGATCACAAGCACTCCGGTCATAGACCTAGGCTCTCGCGCAGCGCGTCGATCACGCGGGTGGCGCGCTGGTCGTCGATCGCCTCCATCTGATTGGTCAGGTAGGCGAAGCCGATCTGCGCGTCGGGGTCGGCGAACGCAGACTGCCCGCCAGCACCGTCGTGACCAAAACTGGCGGATGTCAGAAAGCGTCGAGCCTCGGAGTCCAGCTGAAAGCCCATGCCCCACCGCGGCCACGGGCCGGGAACGTCCCACACCGGCGGCCCTTCGCTCTGCACGACCGTTGCGGTGCCGAGCACCTCGCCGCGGAGCAGCCGCACGCCCTGCGTCTCGACAACGGTCGCGGACCAGATCGTGGCGAGCGCCCGCGCGGTCGAGATTCCGCCGGCGCCGGGTATCTCTGCCGCCTGCACCCGGGGGTCGTTGAATCCCCCATCGGCGGTGATCAGCTCGGGCGCGAGTGCGCCGCCGAGGGTCATCGCGATCTCGCTCCAGTCCGTCACCCCGGGCGTGCGGGCGGCGGCCTGCTGGGCCGTGAGCTGGGCGAGCGTCGGGCCCACCTGCATGTGCGCGACGCGCTCGTGCACGCCGCGGGGTATTCCGATCCAGGCATCCACGTGCAGCGGCTCGATGAGCTGGGCGAGGTAGGCGCCGACCGAGACCCCGGTGACGCGGCGAATGACCTCGCCCGCCAGCCATCCGTGGGTGATCGCGTGGTACGCGTAGCCGGTATCCGGCTGCCACAGCGGCTCCTGCGCGGCGAGCTGGGCGACCACGACGGGCCAGTCGATCACCTGCTCGATCGTCAGCGGCTCACGCGGTGCCGACAGGCCGGAGCGGTGAGCAAGCAGGTCTTTCACCCGCACCGCTTCTTTGCCTGCGGCCGCGAACTCGGGCCAGTACTGCGCGACCGGCGCCTGGTAGTCGAGGCGCCCCTCCTGCACGAGCCGTGCGGCCAGAATCGACACGAGTCCCTTCGTGCACGAGAAAATGACGCTCGGGGTGCTCTCTTGCCACGGCGCTCGTGACCGCTCGTCGCGCACTCCGGCCCAGAGGCCGACGACGAGCTCACCGCGATGGCGAATCGCGAGGGCCGCGCCCATGTCGGGCTTGGCGTCGAAGCCCGCTTCAAAGGCGTCGCGCACGCGCTCGAACCCGGGGGCCGCGTGGCCGTGTACCTCAGTCATGAGACCTCCACTAGACGAAGCTGATCGTGCGCCCACTCCAGGCCGATCGGGTCGCTGAGCGATCCGGCGAATCCCCCATCGTCGGTCCTGTTCTCGAAGGCGAGCAGCACCCACTGACCGGAACGATTCTGCACAGCGCGCCCGGCGTACAACCGCTCATCGACGAGCGGCAATGCCTTCTCGACCGGGTACGGACCGGTGACGGCATCGAGCGGGACCGCCCAGATGCCTCCCGTCGCGCGGTCTCCGGCGAGCGCCGCGGCGTCACAGGAGAAGAGCAGCACCGAGCGCCCGTCGACCGTCACGACCTGCGGAACCTCGAGGTGCCTGAATCCCGCACCCGGCGCACTGAGCGGCGGCTGCACCACCCAGCTATCCAAATCGGATGAGGTGGCATGGCCGATCACGCCGCGATCCATCTCGTCGCCGGAGTTCGATCGGGCCGTGACAAGCATGTGCCAGCCGTTACCTGCCGGGTCGGCGAACACCCACGGGTCCCGCCACGCCTGCTCGGGCCAGGCAGACGTACCGAGCGTCTCGTACCAGGCGGGGTCGGCGGCGGCCACCGCATCCGTTCGCTTTGTCCAGGTGTGCAGGTCGCTGGAGGTGGCGACTCCGACGGTTTCGATGTTGGCGCTGCTGTCGGCCGAGAGAAAGCGCGAGCCGGTGTAGAACATGCGCCAGAGACCGTCGTCGCCGCGAACGACGCAGCCGGTCCAGGTGGCGGTCTCGTCGAAGTCGCCGGGCTCACCCGGACCAAGCACCGGACCGAGATCGGTCCAGCTGATCAGGTCGGTCGAGACGGCGTGCCCGATGCGGGCGTTGCGGTGCCGCAGGTTCTGGTCACCGAGCGATTTCGGGGCGTGCAGGTAGTACAGGTGGTAGCTGCTGCCGTCGTCGGCAAACCAGAAGTCCCACACCCAGTGGGCGTCGAGGGAGAAGGTCATGTGCGCTCGATTCGAGAGAAGGCGAAGGGCTCAGCCCTTGACGGCACCCTGCAGCAGGGCCTGAATGAACTGCCGCTGGAAGATCACGAACACCAGGATCGTCGGCACGATGATGATGAGCGCACCCGCGTTGAGCAGCGGGATGCTCGACGAGTACTGCCCCTGGAAGAAGGTCAGCGCACCGGCGACCGTGCGGTTGAGCGGGTCGCTGATCAGCACAACCGGAAGCAGAAACTGGTTCCAGGTCCAGAGGAACAGCAGAATAGCGAGCGCCGAGAGCGCAGGGCGGGCCAGGGGCAGCTGGATGCTGCGGAACTCCTGCCACCGGCTCGCGCCGTCAACACGGGCGGCCTCCGACAGCTCCTGCGGAACCCCGACGAAGTGCGCCCGCATCCAGATGACGCTGAACGGCATGTAGAGGCCGATCAGAGGAAAGATGACCGCCCACTGGGTGTTGAGAATGCCCAGCCCCTGCACCTCGTAGTACAGCGGAATGATGAGTGCCTCGAAGGGAATCGTCAGCCCGAGAATGAAGAAGATGAAGAGAAAGCGGCTGCCGCGAATGCGCAGGTTGCCAAGCGCATAGCCGGCGAGGGTCGCGCAGACGAGGCTGATCGGCACGACGAAGACCACGATGAAGAGGCTGGAGCCCATGAGGCGCCAGACGTTGCCCTTCTCGAAGGCGGTGACGAAGTTGATCCACTGCGGGTCAGTCGGGAAGGTGAGGCCGGTCGGGTTGGTGTCGGCCGGCTGCAGTGCGGCTGAGAGCATGTTGACCAGCGGGATCACCGTGGCAATGAGCACAACGATGAGGATGACGCGGCCGAGAATCGCCTCGGTTCTGTTGACGATCACTTGCTGCTCGCTCTCGCCAGACGCTGAATGGGAAGCACGCAGGCGAGCACCAGAATCATCAGCACGATGCCGAAGGCCGACGCGAGGCCGACGTTGCTCTGGGTGAAGCCGATGCGGTAGATCGAGATGCCGGGCACAAGTGTCGAGCGCCCGGGGCCGCCGAGGGTGGTCGTGTAGATGATGTCGAAGCTGCTCAGCGCGGCGATGATCGTGATGGTCACGAGCACCGCGATCTCCTGGCGAAGGCCGGGGATCGTGATGGTGATGAACTCCCGCCACCAGCTCGCGCCGTCAAGCCGAACGGCCTCGTAGAGCGACTGGTCGATCTTGCCGATCCCGGTGAGGAAGAGCACGGTGCAGAGTCCGGTGAGCACCCACGAGCCGATGAGGCCGACGGCCGGCAGCGCGGTCTGGAAGTCGCCGAGCCATGGGCGAGCCAGCGAACCGAGGCCGATCGCATTGAGAACCTGGTTGATCGCGCCGGTCTGCGCGTACATCCACGACCACGCGATGCCGGCGGCGGCCAGCGGGATGATCTGCGGCAGAAAGAGGATCGTCTGCGACAGGTTCGAGAACGGCCCGGGCTTCATCGATCGGATGAGGGTGGCCAGCACCAGCCCCGCACTCACCGGAATGAGCGTGAAGAACGCGATCAGCACGAAGGCGTTGCCGATCGAGCCGAGCAGCGTCGGGTCGGTGAAGACGCGAATGTAGTTCTTCAGCCCAACGAACTCCGACGGGCCGACGCCATTCCAGCGATAGAAGGAGTATTGGATGCCGAGCACGAGCGGGTAGATCACGAAGCCCGTGTAGAAGATGAGGGCCGGCACGGAGAACATCCAGCCGGAGAGGGTTCCCCGTCGGGCGGCGGCTTTCGCGGCCGCCCGACGAGGGGCAATCGGTGACGTCACTCTGCCAGCTCCTTGCCACGCCAGGCACGCGGCGTGTCACTGGCAGGGGTAGTTCGATTGCGGTCATTCATGATCAGCCGGCGAGCTCCTGTGCGTAGAAGTCCTGCACCTTGGTGACGAACTCCTGACCGGTGATCTGGCTGGTGACGAGCAGCTGCGACTCGGGGATGATCGAGCCGGCGTAGATGCCCGCCGTGGCGTTGGCCATGAAGTCGACCTGGCCGTTCTCTGCACCGATGACCGCCGACATCTCGAGTGCCTTCTCGATCAGCGAGCCGGGCTCAACGGTGGGCTGCGCCTTGGCGGGGTCGCCGCCGGGGGCTGCACCGGTCACGTCGGTGACGATCTGGCGCGCCTTCTCGTCGGTGTGGATCCAGTTGAGGAAGTACACGATCTCATTGAGGTGCTTGGATCCCGCGGCCACCGAGAACGAGTTCGCGGCACCCATGGCGACGTGCTTTCCACCCTCCTCCGCCGTCGGCACCAGGAAGAAGTCGACGTTGTCGCCCATCTTCGCCTGCGTGTCAGCGGCGGCCCAGTTGCCGTTGAAGGTGAAGAGGCCTTCGCCCGCCTGGAAGCGGCTCACGAACGACGCGTAGTCGATCGCGTTGATGTCACTCGGGAAGTAGCCCTTGTCGGCCCACGAGCGAACGAGGTCTGCACCCTTGACGTTGCCGGGGGTGTCGTAGGTGGCACCGGGCACGTTGAGGATCCAGTCCATCATCTCCTTAGGGTCGTTGTACTGGTTCATCGCCGCCTGCACGACGAAGTTGACGACGCCATCGAGGTCGCCGGCCATGATCGGCAGAATGCCCGCGTCCTTCGCCAGCGCAAGGTCTTCCTCGAGCTCGGCGATCGTGGTGGGAACCTCGTCGATGCCGAGGGTGGCAGCGTGCGTCTTGTTCATGTAGATGCCGGTGATGCTGTAGCCGAGACCCAGCTGGTAGAGCGAGCCGGAACCACGCACGCCGTCCTCGTTGACGCGCAGTGGGGCAAGCTGAGCCTCAGACCACTTGTCCCAGCCATAGGCCTCGGCCCACGGGTCGAGGTTGGCGATGAGGCCGTCCTGCACGGTGTCGCCGATGGTGGGAAGGCGGATGAGGTCGGGCGGGGTGTCGCTCGCGAGCAGCTTGGGTGCCGCAGCCGTGAGGTTCTGGAAGGTGTCGCGCGTGACGTTGAAGGTGACGTTCGGGTGCTGCTTGGTGAACTCGGCGGCGAGGTCGTCAGTCAGCGGAAATCCGGTCTCGTCGGCGATGGTGAGAACCACGTCTTCGCTCGTCAGCTCGGTGCTGACCTTGACGTCGTTGGCGACGGGGGCATTGCCGCCGGGTGCACACGCCGTGAGGGCGAGCAGGGCGGTCGCGGCGATTGCCGTGAGGGCCACAGGGCCGCGCTCAAGGCGTGCGCGGGTTCGAGAGATTGCCATCTCGTTGACTCCTTTGTCTTCTGTGATTGATGCAGACCGTCGGCCTTCCATCAACACCCAAGACGGGTGCTTCCGGGCCTGGGATTCGGGCCGATCCCAGCATCGCTGCTGGTTTAGTGCGTGCTAAATGGGTTTAGCATGACTTATAGTGAGCTTACCGAGACGCAAAGTCAAGACCGTCACAGTGAATTTCGAGAAGGGGCAGCTCAATGTCGAGCAAGAGGGCCACGCTGGCCGACGTCGCCCGCCTCGCCGGCCTGTCGACGACCGCCGCCTCGATGATCCTCAACGGACGCCCCGACACGAGGCTCTCGCAAGACGCCCACGATCGCGTCAACGCCGCCGCCGAGGCACTCGGGTATCGGCCCAACGTCGCCGCGCGGGGCCTCCGCACCGACAAGACACTGACCATCGGATTCATCTCTGACGTCGTCGCCACCACCCGCTTCGCCAGCGGCCTCATCAAAGGCGCGCTCGAAGCGGCCGAGGCCGCCGGCCACGTCGTGCTCGTGCTCGAGACGGGCGGTGATCCGGCGCGCGAGGCAGAGGCCATCGCCGCTGTGCTCGACCGTCAGGTCGACGGCATAATCTTCGCCACCATGCGTGCACGCGAGCTCTTCGTTCCCGACATTCCCTCCGGCACCGCCGTCGTCATGCTCAACGCGAGCAATCCTCGCTACGCCACGTCGGTGCTGCCCGATGAGCTCGAGGGCGGCGCGCGCGCGGTCGAGCTTCTTGTCGAGCACGGCCACCGCGAGGGCATCGTGCTGCTCGGGCAGAACGACGAGGTCGAGAAGGACGCCTTCCGGTCGGCGACGGTCTCGCGGCGCGTGGCCGGCATCCGGTCCGCCATGAAGACACACGGGCTGTCGTTTGCTGCGGAGGAGTCCATCTGGCTGTGGGAGCCCGAAGAGGGCTACCGGTCGACGAAGGCGCTGCTCGAGCGCGGCGTGAGCGTGCGCGCGCTCGTCTGCATGAACGACCGCATCGCCTTCGGCGCCTACCAGGCGCTCACCGAGGCGGGGCTCTCAGTGCCCGGCGATGTGTCGGTCGTCTCCTTCGACAACGACGAGCTCGCCGCCTACCTGCGGCCCGGGCTTACGACGGTCGCCCTCCCCCACGAGGCGATGGGCAAGCGCGCCGTCGAGCTTCTTCTCGCGGGCGCGACCGGGGGCGAGACCCTCATCCCGATGCCCGTCGTCACCCGCGCCTCCATCGGGGCGCCCCACTAGACCCCTCCGCCTCGCGATCCTGCCAGGGTTTCGCGGGGCGGAGGTTCCACTCGGGGCGACGCGTAGGGTGAGGGCATGAGCCCCTGGACCACCGACGAACTCGCTCGTCTCACCGCGGCCGACGAGCTGCAGATCGCCGGTCGCAACGACGACGACACCCTGCGCAAATCCATCACCATCTGGATGGTCACGCACGACGGTGCCCTCTATGTGCGCTCGGCCAACGGACCCGATTCCGGCTGGTACCGCGGCACCCAGCTGCGCGGTCTCGGCCACATCTCGGCCGGCGGCGTCGGAAAGGACGTCACCTTCACCCGCGACGACTCCGTCAACACCGAGCTGGATGCCGCATATCAGGCGAAGTACAACCATGCCCCCAGCGCGGTCGCCTCCGTCACCAGCGCAACCGCTACGAGCACCACGTTGCGCGTCGACCCGCAGTAGTCACCACGCCGGAAGGCCGACGCCCAGCCAGTCTGCGAGATCGGCGATCTCTGCGCGCACCATCTCGTCTTCCTCCGCCTCGAAGGGCAGAAACTCGTGCACGGCCGCGACGACGAGCAGTTCGCGCTTACGGTCGACCTCGGCCTCGAGCATGCCGACGAAGCGGTCGCCCATAAGGATCGGGTAGGAGAAGAAGCCGTACTTTCGCTCGTGCTTCTTCTTGAACTGCTCGAGCACGTAGTCGAACTCGAACAGCTCGCTCAGCCGCGGGCGGTCGAAGAGCAGACCGTCATAGGGGTTGAGAAACGCTACGCGGCCGCCAGGATCATCGTCCAGCGCGGCGAGCGCCTGGGGGTCGACGCGCCACGTCCAGCGAGAGCCGTCGACGGTCGCGGGCTCGCCCGCGTCGCCGACGGGGGTGTGGGCCGATTTCTGCTTGACGAGGCCGAAGGCCTGCAGGCGGCGCTCGTTCAGCATCCGCTGGGCTGTCTCGAGGTCGTATTCGGGCAGGTTGGAGGCAAAGGCGCGCTCGGCGACGTCCCAGCGTTTCGCTCGGCTCTCACGCCCGACGACGCCGATCTCGCCCATCAGCTGCAGCGTCTCGAGCATGCGCGGCACCTGGCTCGGCCCGTACCAGCTGTCGTCTTTCGCGGCGACTGCGGCGGTGTCGGGTATCTCGCTCGCCAGCAGCGGGCCGTCGGCGCGAAGCCGGGCGAGCACGTCTTTCTTGAAGCTGGAGTTCGCGTCGAGCCATGCGCGGCGCTTCTCGTGCAGCGGAACCTCGCGCATGACCGGCAGCATCAGCGGCAGCAGGCTCACCGGCACGAACATGCCGATGTGCTCGAAGAGCGTGCGATCGTGCTCGACGGCCTGCGTCAGCTGGTGCGCCTCGTAGCCGGGCCCGATGCGACTGAAGAGAATGCTGTGCTCGGCCGGCGCAATGGTGTTCGTCGGGTCGATCTTGATCTGCCCCAGCTGTTCGGCCACCTCGACCACGTCACTCGGCCGGTCGGCGTCAAGCAGCTGCGCGCGCACGATGATGCGGCGGGCCTCGTCGCGCGTGAGCTGGTGGGTCACGCCATCGAGGCTACTCCCGGCAGGTCAGCCCTCGGTCGGGAAGTAGTGCCGTTCGATCGGCGGTCCCTCTATGTGTGCATCCACCGCGGCAAGAATCTCGCGGTCCCGCCCGGTGAGGCGCTGGGTCTGCTGCCGCCGGAACTCTCCCCAGGAGGCGACGATGAAACTCTCGAGCATGGTGTCTTCGCTGTCACCACTGCGGTAGAGCCGCCACCGCGAGCCGCCGGTGCGGCGACGAGAGTCGCGCACCCTCTGCATTGCGCGCTGAAAGTCCGCGACCGACTCGGGGCGAACCGTGTACTCAAACGACACCAGCACCGGGCCGTCGGTCGGCTGCGGCTCGAACACCAGCGTGGGGGTCGGCCACGACAGGGAGGTCGTGCGGTCAACGGTGCCGGTGCCAGCGAGCAGCGGCAGCACCCTCACGCTGACGGCGACGATGAGCAACATCCCAGCGGCAAGCAGAAGGGCGAAGCCGAGGCTCGTCATCTGTGCTGCGAGGCCCCAGAAGAATGACCCGATGGCCATGGTTCCCATGAAAACGAGGATGTAAATTGCGGCGCCGCGCGAACGCACCCACTGCGGCAGGGTGAGCTGAAGGGAGGCGTTCAGGACCGTGAGCGTGCCGATCCAGGCGATGCCTCCGACGATAAGAAACGGCAACATCCCGAGGAGTGGCAGGAAAGCTGCCGCAGCGGTGCTCACCCCGAACAGGCATGAACTCGCCGCGATCACCACGTTGTCAGAGAACCGTTGACGAGCCAGCGGCAGCACGAAGACCCCGGTCACAGCACCGACACCGAGGGCACCGAGCATGAGGCCGTATCCGCTCGAGTCGAGGTGCAAATGCTTCGCCACAACCGGAAGCAGTGCCCACATCGCGCTGGCCGGCAGGGCGAAAAGTGCGGACCGCAACAGAATCCGTCGCACCAGGTGTGCAGATGCCACGTAGCGAACGCCGGCACGAAGAGCCGCACCAAACTGCTCTCGGTCCTCTAACCCGGCCTGTGCAGGTCGCTTCCACCAGAGCAGCGCGGCTGCCGCGGCGATGAAGCTCAGCGCGTTGATGCCGAACACTACCCAGACCCCCGAGAACGAGAGCAGCACCCCGGCTAGCGCTGGCCCCACCGCGCGGGCGCCGTTGACGATCACGCCACCCAGCGCCGAGGACTCGCGGATCAGTTCGCGCGGAACGAGCTCCGGCTGGATTGCCTGCCACGCCGGCGAGGTCAACGTTGAGGTGATGCCGAGCAGAAACGTGAATGCCAGAAGCAGGATCGGATTAAGGTCGCCGACCGCGGCGGTCGCGGTGAGTGCGATGGCGATGACAGCACTCGCGAGTGAGCCGACTATGAGCAGTTTGCGCCGATCGAGGGAATCGGCGAGCACGCCCGCTGGCAGCGAGAACAGCACCGCTGGCGCCAGACTCGCGGTCTGCACGAGAGCGATCACGCTCGCCGAGGCGGCGGCATCCACCAAAAACCACTGCGCGCCTACCGTCTGCATCCAGGTGCCGACGTTGCTGCCCAGCTGCGCGAACCACAGGACGCGGAATACCGGGATGGCCATAGGCGCCCACGCTGAAACTCGTGCCGTCGTCATACGCGCCATTCTTCACCATGTATTCGTGCCGGCTTGGGTAACGACGGGGAGCATCTGCCTCCGCATGACCTTCCGTCGCCTCACGCGCTCCGCAAACGATGGAAGTCGTAACGAATGTCCTTCATTTCAGGAGTGCGCGCGACAGCAGGTCCGCACGAACGAGGTGACGGGATCGAGCGCCGGGCCTGATCGCGTGTGAGCTAGTCGGTTAAGAACGGGAATGCTGCCGTCGGTGACCTTCAGAAGGGCCATCCGCTGCTGAAGATCCAAGCCGACGGACTGGAGGCCTTAGGCCGCAAGGTCCTCGGCAGCATCACCGCAAAGAACCTCAAACATACTTAGCGTCGCTCTCGTGGTTGTAACCGAAATCACTCAATCGCCATTGACGGCCCTCGAAATCCACACGCCAGCGACCGTCCGGATAACGGAGACCATCGAAGTTCAGCCCGTAGACAAGAAGCGCCTCTACCGCGAGCATCTGCGCCGAGCGTTTCTCGTCGGAGCTGGAGAACACATATGTCCGGAGCCCGGCTAGCAAGGCCCCGACCTGGCTACCGCCGAAGGTGTCAAACTTCATCAGGAAGAACTTGCCGTCCTGATCAATTTCGCTGGTCCAGTCCGTGTCGAACGGAATGCGCTTGGTGTCGATCTCCAGAAGGAACACCTCCCCGCTGCCGTTCCTCAGTCGCGTGCCGACCCAGTGCAGAACAACGCTGCTATCCGCATTGACGACCGCTTGGTGCTCGGCTTCCGGCTTCCGGACCGACTGTGCGCTACCGATGTGAAACTGCACCGAACCCCCAAAATTGACAGAACCTCGATAGGGCTCTGGTAGACAACCTAGTAGGCGCTCTTGCGCCGGAACAAGCAGCCCAGTGCCCACCGCTCAGCGGGATCGGGGCTGTGGCGCCCCCGGGGCCACAGCCCTCGGCATAGTCGCCACCTCTCGCGACGTTGAGGCATGGCGGCGGGGGTGGCACGCGCTCCGCAAACGACGGAACTCGTGACTGATGTCCTTCATTTCAGGAGCGCGCGCGAGAGCAGGTCCGCACGAACGAGGTGACGAGAAGCGCCGCGCCTAGTCTCGTGTGAGCTCGTCAGTCACGCACCGAGGGCAGCTCGCGCGGCCTCTCGAACGGGAGTGCTGCCGTCGGTGACCTCGACGATCGCTCGGCTCGAGCTTTCGGTGTGCAGTGCCTCGGCGATGAAGGCGGCGAGGTTGTCACGGCGGATGTCGCCGTACGCGATCGCGGGACCAGCGGTGACGAGGCCGTCGCCGGGCCCGTCGGTCAGGGTTCCCGGCCGCACGATGATCCAGTCCAGGTCGGTGCCCACGAGGTAGACGTCGGCCTGCTTCTTCACGGCCATGTAGTGCTCGAAGCCCTCGTTGCGCTCTCCCGCGCGTCCCGCGTCGGGAAAGACCGAGACCAGAACGAATCGCTTGATGCCCGCGAGCCGCGCGGCGTCCGCGGCCTTTTCGAGTCCGCGTCCGTCGATGAGAGTCGTCTTGTCGCGGCCGGTGCCATGCGCACCGGCGGAGAAGACGATCGCGTCGTGCTGCGCCATCTTGTGCGCCAGCTCGTCGACCGAGTCGTTGATCAGATCGCCCGACACCGGTGTCGCGCCGAGAGCAGCGACCGCGTCGCTCTGGGCCGGATCGCGGAACATACCGGTGACCTCGTCACCACGCTCGACCAGAATCCGTGCAAGACGTCGACCGACTCCGCCGGCTACGCCGATCTGAAAAACGCGCATGAGGTTCTCCGTCCGTAGGTGCTCACGAGCGTAGTCAGCGTGGCTGAGTGCCTCGCTCACGCAACGGCGGTACGCGCCTCGGCGACCCGCATCCCGCGCTCCGTCGACGGGAAGCGCTCGACCAACTCGCGCACCCGCTCCGCCGAGACGTTCGCCCCGAACATCTCGCTGCCGGGCTCCAGGCTGATGCCAGCGGCGAGCGGCCCGATGGGCACGGGGTCGAAGCCGAAGCTGTCGACGACGTCGGCGACCAGGGCGACATCGGCAGGGTCATCCCCCGCGATTGCTATCGCCTTTCGGCCGGCGGTTCCGGCCGGGCGGTGGCCCTCGTCGAGGTCGTGGTAGCCCATGTGGTTGAAGGCCTTCACGAGGCGCGACGACGGCAGGTGCCCCTGCACGATCTCACTCGACGAGGTGGTCAGGTCGGTGAGGTCGGCGCGGTGACCGTCGACCTCCCACCAGTAGTTGGTGGTGTCGATGACGAGCTTGCCTGCGAGATCGGCGGGCGACAGCGAGCGGTACTTGCCGAGCGGCAGGGCGAGGATCACGATGTCGGCGTGCGCGGCTTCGGAGGCCGTGACCGCGACGGCACCGGGCACAAGCACCTCGATCGTCAAGGCGATCTTCGACACCGGGCCGGACCCTGCGACAAGTACCCGATACCCGGCTGCGACGGCGAGACGGGCGAGAACCGTTCCGACTTTGCCCGCCCCGAGGATTCCGATGGTCTGTGGCACCCCGAGAGACTACCCGAGCCCGCGTTGCCTCGCACGGGGTCGACCAGCAGAAAAGGGCGGCGTAGCGTCGAAGGTATGAGCAACGACGGAACCACCAAGCCCACCGAGGTCGACCCCGAGACGAAGACAGATGCCGAAGGCAAGCCGGTAGAGAACCCCTCGGGCTAGAGCACGACCGACGCACTCCCGTGGCGGAGGCTCGTCACCGTCACGGTGATGGGCCCCTCCCCCGTGGAACGCACAACGGCGAGCGCCCGGCCGCGGAAGGTCACATGGCTGTCATCGACGAACGAATCGACGGTAGCCGGAGCGGCGCTTCCGAGACCAGCAAGCACGCCCGGTGTGCTCACCGTGACGGTGACTTCGTCGTCGGCGAGCATCTCGATTACGCCATTCTCATCGGCCACCTCGAGACGAACGAAGAACGCGTCGCCGCCGTCCTCCTCGACAACCGCCCTGATCGTGGGTGCACCGGCCGACCGCAGCGCACTGCGCGACACCTCGGCTCCCCCGCGATAGCCGACCGCGACCAGCTCGCCCGGCTCGTAGGCAACCTTGTACTTGACCACTAGGCCCGCGCCGACGGACTTGCGGCCGAGCGAGCGGCCGTTGAGCAGCAGCTCCACCTGATCGTCGCTCGAGTAGACCTCGATGTCGGCGCGGCGACCCTCGCATCCCTTCCACGACCAGCTCTGGACCGCATCTGTGCTGCGCCACGCCACCGGGTGCACCGCTTCGCCGGAATGGTCAAGCGGATGCACGGCGATCTGCGGCGCCTCGAGCAGGCCCCACGTCGCCTGCGCGAGAAGTAGCGCACCGCCCGGCACGCCGGTGATGTCGATGAGGCCGCAGCCCGCGACGAGCTCGGGGTATGCCTTGCCGAGGCCCGCGGGGTCGGAGCCATACGACCACGTGCCGATGCCGGTTTCGCCGAGGTAGTCCCATCCGGTCCAGAGGAAGTCGCCGATGACGTTGGGCAGCCTCTGCACGAGGGGCCAGATCTTGGGCAGGTCGCCGGGCATCGACTCGCTGCCGAGAACGACGCGGTCGGGATGGCGGCGCGCGTCGCCGCGGTAGCGACCCCACGCGTAGTTGTAGCCGGCCACATCCACGGCTTTAAAGGTGTCGCGCGAGACCTTGTCGGCCTTCGGCAGCTTCGAGATGGTCTGCATCATTCCGCCGATGCGGTTCGCCATGATGTTTGCCATCGTGCTCGTGGCCGCCGAGGGCTTCTTCTCGATGCGCTCGGCATCGTGCTCCCTGGTGTCGAAGAGCGACTTACCGGATGCCGCCATGACGTTGAGCAGAAAGTTGACTGCAAGCGTGGTCGGGCGCGTGGGGTCGAGCTCACGCACGAAGTCGCTGATCGCGTGCGCTGCCTCAATGCCGCGCTCCGATCCACTCTCGGCGATCTCGTTGCCGATCGAGTACATGATGACGCTCGGGTGGTTGCGGTCCTTCGTGACCATCGATCGTGCGTCGTCGCGCCAGATCGCGTCGAAGTGGGGCGCGACGTCGTGCGCCGACTTGGGCGCGAACCACACGTCGGTCAGCTCGTCGAGCACGTACAGGCCGAGCTCATCGCAGGCGTCGATGAGGTCGCGCGACAGCGGGTTGTGCGAGCTGCGAATGGCGTTGAAGCCCGCCTCTTTGAGAATCCGAGCGCGGCGGAACTCCGAGGCGCGCAGCGTGGCCGCGCCGAGCACTCCACTGTCGTGGTGCACGCAGGCACCGCGCAGCAGCACCTCGGCACCGTTGACACGCAGCCCATGCTTCGCGTCGACGGAGACGGTGCGCAGACCGACGTTCACCGAGCGGGTGTCAACGAGGTTCGTGCCCGAGTGCAGTGTGACGACGGCACGGTAGAGGTGCGGGGTTTCGGCCGACCAGAGTTGGGGCCGAGGAACGCTGAGGGTGAGCGTCGCGTGAGATGCGATCGAAGAGCTCTCGGAGACGGAATTGCCGTCAGCGTCGGTGAGCGTGACGGTCGCTGTCAGCGCTGCGGCATCCGCGTTCTCCACATCGATGGCGACCTCGACAAGGGCTGGTCCGTCAATGGAGACGGTCGTGAACCGCAAACCATCGGGCAGGATGTGCTGCGCCGCCACCTCGCTCAGCCAGACCGGCCGGTAGATGCCCGAGCCGGTGTACCAGCGGCTGTTGGGCAGGTGAGAGTTGTCGACCTCCACCTCAATGTGGGCGGTGCCGGCGCTGGGCAGCGGCACGGAGAACTCGCGGTAGCCGCTGATCGAGGTGCCGACCACCTCGTTGTTGACCCGAATCTCGGTGTCGCCGTAGACACCCTCGAAGACGAGGCTGCGCTGCAGGCCGTCGGCGGGCACGGCCCAGGTCTTGGCGTAGATGTAGCGCCCACCCGGGAAGTATGCGCCGTGCGAACCACTCGGCGCCGTGGCAGACCGCGGCTCGGCGATCATCGCATCGTGCGGAAGCAACACCGGCGTCGCCACGGTCTCGCTCGCGCGGCGCACGGTCCAGCCGTCGGTGAAGGGGGTGGTGGTCATGAGGCGATCTCCGTTGGGTGAGGGGTGGCCACAGCTGCGGCCCGAATGCGGTCCAGGGTGCGCGCGACCGCGACCGTGGAAGAGAGGGGATGGATGGGGTGCTCGAGCAGTCCGGCACGCACCGCTTCGCCCACGGCCCGAAGCATCGACACATAGCCGAAGCCCTCACGCCCGAACGAGACGACGACGGGCTTCATCAAGGCCTCGCCGATGTCGCCGGCGTGCCGGGTGTAGCGGTCTGTTGCCCAGAACGGCGCCGGAACCTCGACCCAGCCGCCCGTGCCGCTGACTGCGGCCGTCGGCTCGAGGTAGCCCACCATCGACGCGGCGATCTGAGCGTAGCGACCGCCTGCGTAGTGCAGCGTCGCCTCGATGCTCACGTCGACGCCGTCACCCCGGTGGTCGGCACTGGCCGACACCGACTGTGGCTCGCCCAAGAGGTCGTGGGCAAGGGTGACCGGGTAGATGCCCTGATCGAGCAGCGTGCTGCTAGCAAGTTCGGTGCTCCAGCGCGCGGAGTCGCGCGCGCCGAAGGGCAGGCCGAAGGAGGCCCGCACCGCACTGAGATCGCCGATGGACCCAGCGTGCAGGTCGTCGAGGAGAGCACGGTAGTAGGGGTGGAACTTCATCCACATGCCCTCCATCGCGAACCTGCCCGCGGCGTTGGCTGCATCGGCCACTCGCTGCACTTCAGCCGCGTTCACGCCGAGCGGCTTCTCGACCAGTACGTGCTTACCGACCTCGAGCGCGGCGACCGCGAGCGAGGCGTGGGTGCTGTGGGGGGTGCCGAGATAGACGATGTCGACCGCGTCATCCTGCAGCATCTGGTCGAAGGTGCAGCCGCGGTCGAAGCCGAGTTCGGCGGCGAAACCCGTGGCGGTCTTAGCGGACCGCGACGCGACTGCGACCAGACGCGTCGAGTCGAGGAGGGCAAGGTCGGTGGCGATGTATCGACAGACGTCGCCTGTGCCGACGACTCCCCAACCCAGGGGCGTGCTCATGCTCACCATTTGCTCTTTCGACTCGACGCGTCGTGGGCTACTTGCCGGCTTCGACCCGACGGGCTGCAAGATCGCGCTGGATCTGCGACAGGTTCTTGTCGATGTTGAGGAAGTAGACGATCACTCCGAGCGCGACGGTGATGATGAGCGGCAGCCAGAGCATGAGGAATACCTCGGCGTCGAGAGCGCTCTGCGTCTGCACTTCGAGCGCGCCGTTGTATGCACCCGCCGCGAGAATCCAGCCAACGAGAGCGGTGCCGAGTCCGGCGCCGAAGTTCTGGCCAGCGGTCGCTGCGGCGTAGGTCATGCCATCGAGGCGCACCCCCGTCTTCCATTCACCGAAGTCGACGACATCGGCCACGAGCGCGAACATCGCCGCTGAGGAGGGGATCGTTCCGATGCCCTTGACCACCGCGCCGATGAGCACGAATGTGAGGTTGGTTGGGTCGATGAGGGTGATGATCGCACCGACGATCGAGATGCTGATGCCGACGAGCATTGCCCTACGCTTGCCCACTCGGCCGATGATCGGCGCCATGAACCAGATTCCGATCAGCATCGGGAGGATGCCCACGAGGCCGAGGAAGCTGTACACGTTCGGGTCGCCGAGCACGTCGCTCGCGAAGTAGATGCCGACGCTCTGGCTGCCCTGCGACAGGTAGGTGAGCAGGAAGAACGCGAAGGCGAGGAAGAAGTACGGGTTGCGCACGAGCAGCCCGATCTTGGTGCGCAGTGGCAGCTTCGAGCCCTGCTCGGGCGGGAGAACCGGCTTAACGCGCTCGCGTGTGCCGAGGAACAGCACGATGAAGGTAATGAAGGCGATGGCGCCGTAGGTGAGGGCAACGGTCGACCAGGCCGACTGACCGCCGCCAAGCGACGTGATGATCGGAATGGTGATCACACTGACCACGAGCGTTGTGAAGATGGCGAAGAAGGTGCGCAGCACGGTGAGGGAGACCCGCATCTTGGTGCTGCTCGTGATGACCGAGAGCAGGGTGTGGTACGCGAGGTTCGAGCCCACGAACCCAACGCCGAGGCAGAGGAAGTAGAAGACGAATGCGTAGATTTCCTTGCCCGTGGTGTTGAGGCCCGCGGGCACGTTGAACAGCAGGATGAACGAGATCACGAGCACTGGCGCGCTGAACAGGATCCATGGGCGCGCCTTGCCCCAGCGCGTGTTCGTGCGGTCGATGAGGGTTCCGACAATGAGGTCAAGGGTGCCATCGAGCACGCGCCCGAGCAGCAACAGGGTGCCGGCGATCGCGGCACCGATACCGGCGATGTCGGTTAGGTAGAAGAGCAGGAAGGCGCTGACCGGCGCGAAGATGAGGTTGCCGCCGATGTCTCCCACACCGTAGGCGAGACGCTCCCGCACCTTCAGCTTTTGCCCACTGTCGTCGAGCGGCGACTCGCCGACAGCGACGGCCGCGAAGTTGGCCGTGTCGGAGTTCTCGTTTGCCAGCGCTACGGCTGACCGTGCCTGCTCTCCCGCTATGCGGGCTGTGTTCTTTGCCATCAGACTTCCTTGTCGTTGGGGAACGTGCTCGCCGATAGGGTTCGGTAACACGTGACACTGAGGCTAGAGCGCTTTAGTGTCACGTGTCAATACATCGGTGTCACGTGCCAGCATTTGTGGCAAGCTGATTGCCATGACGACGCAGACGGCCCGCGCAACGAGCTGGGATGTCGCCCGACTGGCCGGAGTCTCCCGGTCCACCGTTAGCCAGATTCTCAACGGCAACGACGAGCGATTTCCCCAGGAGACCCGCGATCGGGTGCGGGACGCTGCAGCCGAACTCGCGTATCGACCATCGCGCGCCGGCCGTTCACTAGTCAGCGGCGTCAGCGACATCATTGTCGTTGTCGTGCCGAACATCACCTTCGGCCGCCACCTACAGGACGCCGTCGACAGCATCGCGAACTCCACCGCTGCCCGGGGGCTCAGCGTCGTTGTTCGCTACGCCGGCAATGACCCGGAGGCGACTCTCGCCACGGTGCTCGACCTACGCCCCACCGCGGTCGTCGACTTCGGCGTCTTCACCGAGAAGGAGCGCCTGGCCATCGAAGCCGCCGGCATCGTCGCGCTACCCGAGCAGAGCATGGTGAGTGAAACCCTCGAAGACCCGAATCACCATATCGGCCGACTTCAGGTGCGGCACCTGCTCGAGACGCCCGGCCGCCGACTGGTCATGGCGCTGCTACAGGATTCGCGTCTCGACACCTTTGGCCCCGACCGCCAGCGCGGCGTGTTCGACGAGGCCGCAGCGCTGGGCACGCCAGAGCCGGCCGTCATCCGTGTGCCGCTCACGCTGGATGGCGCAGTAGAGGCACTCGCTGGAGTCATTCGCGAGAATCCGAATGTGCCGCTCGGCGTCTGCTGCTACAACGACGATGTCGCGATCGCGCTCATCGCCGCCGCGCGCGAGCTCAGCCTGAGCGTGCCGCAGCAGGTCGCCGTGATCGGTGTCGACAACACAGAGATCGGCCAGCTCATCAGCCCCCGGCTGAGTAGCGTGGCTGTCGACCTCATTGGCACGCTCACTACCTTCCTCAGCCTCACCGGGCTAGTGAGCGGACCAGACGACGCAGATTCCGCGGCGCGCGACCTGCGAGACCCGAGCACCTTCGTGACGCTCGTGCCGGGCGAGTCAACCTGACGCACGAGACGCGCAGAACGTTGGGTTGCCGCTCGCGCAGCACACCAGCACACTGTGACAATGGCCGATGACTTTGCGACCGTGTACTCCGAGCACCTGCCCGCCATCAGCCGGTATCTCGCCCGCCGCGTCGAACGCGATGCCGTCGAGGATCTCGCCGCCGACGTCTTCGCCCTCGCCTGGCGCAAGCGCGACGCGGTGACACCGGGCGAAGAGCTGCCCTGGCTGTACCGCATCGCGGCCAACCTCGTCGCCAACCACCGGCGCAGGCGGGCGGCCTCGGCATCCTTCATCGCGTCTCTTCGGCCCGCCGACTCGGCTCCCGCTGCGGACGACATCGTGCTTGCCGACCAGTCTCTCGCCGCGGCGTGGAAGCAGCTCAAAGCGAAGGACCGCGAGGTTCTCGCGCTCTCGGTCTTCGAGGATCTGCCCGTCGCCACCATCGCGACCGCCCTCGGGGTGAGCGCGAATGCGGTGAGCATCCGGCTGCACCGCGCCCGAAAGCAGCTCTCCGACCTCATGGCCTAGCCGCCATTGCGAGTCGTTTTCGGACATCCGGTGGCATTCGCGACGCGGCATCCTGTCCGAAAACGGCTCGCAACTCTCGGCAAAACTGAAAGATTGGATGCGGCGGCGACATAACCACTACATGAACGCCAACAACGACGACATCTCCAATCGCCTTCGTGCCAGCCTCGGCGCCGCCGATGCCCCAACGCTCGGCGCCGACATCGTGACCGGTGCCGCCGAGCGTCCCGCTCCGCACCTCGTCAATCGCGGCCGTCGGGCCGTGGTCACCGGCGGCCTGACGCTCGTGGCCGCCGCTGCCGTGACGACCGCGCTGGTTGTCACCTCCCCGTTCCAGCAGGCGCCGCTCTTCACCGCCGCCGGTGGCCCGGGTGGCAACCAGGAGATGAGCGCGGCCGCCGACTCCCGCATGATGGTGTGGACGAACTACGAGTACGTGCCGGGCAGCGGCCTGTCGACCGACACCGGCAGCGGTCACGTGTATCAGCTGCAGCGCACCGGCAAGCCAACCGAGGTTGCCGCAGCCGCCGCAGCCGCCCTCGGCTTGACGGGCGAGGCTGCCGAGTCGAGCTACTCAACCGCCGAGTTCCCGACCTACGTGGTTGGCCCAGAGGATGGCAGCGCGCCGTCGGTTACGGTCAGCTGGTCGGGCACGGGCGACTGGTGGTACAACGACCCCGCTGGCTACCCGCAGACCTACACCTGCGACGACGCAGGGGTGTGCACCGAGCTGCCGGTCACTGAGAACCTCGCACCGAGCGAGAGCGACGCGCGGGCGAAAGCGGCCGACATTTTCGCGGCTACCGGCTTCGATGTCGACGCGGATGACATCCGGGTGACCGCGGATGACTGGCAGACGGTCGCATCCGCGTCGCTTGTCGTCGACGGAACGCAGACCGCGCTCGAGTGGACCGTCGTCTGGGGATCCACCGGCCTCATCAGCTCCGCCTCCGGGCACTCGGTCGCCGTGGTCGACAAGGGCAGCTATGGCACGGTCTCTGCCAAGGACGCGGTCGACCGCCTCGCCGACTGGCGCTGGTTTGGCGCCGCCGGCCCCGAGTACCAGAACGGCATGAACCTGATGGCGGCGAGCGATCTCGCCCGCACCGAGGACGCGCCGACGACGGACATTCCCGCGACGGAGGCGCCCAGCGTCGAGCCGACCGATGGCGCGACCACGCTGCCAGCCGAGCCGGTCGACCCGACGGTGCCGACCGACCCCGTGCCGACAGACCCGATGCCCGAGCCGACCCTCGTCGACCCGGTCCCCATGCCGCTGCCAACCCCCGAGACGGTTGTCGTCACGGTGGATGAGGCGCACAAGACGCTGCTGCTGACCTGGGACGCCGACGGCAACGCCTGGCTCGTGCCCGGCTTCGCGATGCCTCACCCCGACGGCTGGTTCAACTCGGTCATCAGCCTCGTCGAGGGTGTCATCACCCTGCCGGAGCCGGTGGCCATCGAGCCACTGAATGGCGAGATCGCCTACTAAGCACGAGAACGGATGCCCCGCACCAGACCGGTGCGGGGCATCCGTCTTTCTACGCTTTGTCGTGAATAGTGATCGTGTAGCCGTCGAGGTCGCGAAAGGCGAAGGTGAAGCCGAAAGGGCCGTCGACAGGCTCCGTCACGATCTCGACGCCCGCCGCGACCAGCCGCTCGTGCAGCCCGGCCGCGTCGTCGTCGTGCAGCCAGATTCCCACGCCAACGCCGAGCGGTGCCGCGTCGAGGTCGACTCCGGGCATCGGCGTGCGCACCGCGAAGGCCACGGGCGAGGTGGCAAAGACCTCAGCATGCGGGTTCGGGGCGGGCAGGCGGGTGAGGCCAAGGTGCTGCTCGTAGAAGGCGGCTGCCGCGGCCAGATCGCGAACCTGCAGTGAGATGAAGTCGGGAGTGGAGATTGTCATAGTGTCAATATATTGACGTTACGACGGATGTGTCAAGATATTGACATGACCGAGTCGCCTGCCGCCCAGATCGGCTACCTGCTCAAAGAAACCCAGTCGCTGCTGCACACTCGCATGGATGAGGTGCTGCGCCCCCTCGGACTCACCGTGCCGCAGTACTCATGCCTCATGTCGCTGAAGCAGCAGCCGGGCATCACGAGCTCCGAGCTCGCCCGGCGCGGGTTCGTCAGCCGCCAGTCGATGAATGTTCTGCTGCAGTCTCTCGCGGATCGCGGCCTCGTCACCCGGGACGACCACCCAGGACCCCGCAACCAGCTCGCCGCGCAGCTGACCCCTGCCTCAGACAAGCTGCTGGCGACCGCGCAGCAGCAGGTCGAGGCGGTCGTCGCGCGGATGACCGACGGGCTCGACAACGCGCAGCTGATTTCCCTGCGCGATTCGCTCGTCGCCGTGCGCGAGCAGCTCGCCTAGCTCGCTGTCGTCTCCGGCGGCCGGTTGCGCCCCGACAGCAGCTTCCAGATGCCCAGAGCGGCACCCACCCACACGGCGCCGTCGTCGATCAGCCCGATCGGGCCGGTCAGAAGCTCTGGGATGATGTCGATCGGCGAGATGCCGTACACCAGCGCGCCGAGACCGACGAGTACGGCGGCGATGGTTCTGCGTCGTGGGCTCATGAGGTTGAGGCTAGTCGAGCGGGCTGCAACCAGCAGGGGCTTGCGCATCGGGCCAGAAAGCAAAAAGCCGACTCGAAGAGCCGGCATTCTCGCTGCTCTAACGAGCAAACGCGGAGACGGAGGGATTTGAACCCTCGGTACCCGTTAGGGTACTCCACCTTAGCAGGGTGGTGCACTAGGCCGAACTATGCGACGTCTCCAGTACTGGAGCAATCATAGGCGAAGTGGGGCGGCGGCTCGAATCCCCTGCTACTTGCTGCCCTTCGAGCAGGTCTGCGCTGCCGCCGTCTGGCCCGGGAGGCCGGCGATCACCTCGATGGACGGGTCGGCGGTGACCGTCGGATCCGGCGTCGCGTTCGGGTCGATCACCGAACCGAGTGCGGGTTGCGACGGTGCGAGGGCGAAGGGCTCGTCAGCGAGAATCTTCGAGAAGAGCTGACCCGCGACCGCCGCATCCGGCTTGACCTTGTTGAGGTAGATGCCGGGGTTGTTGGTGCTGCCGGGGTACTGCACGAACATCACCTGATCAAGCTCGAGCGTGCTCAGCGCGCGGGCGATCGAAAAGAGCGTGTCGGTGTTGCGAAAGTTGCTCGACAGCTCCATGTTGGCAACCGCCGCCTGGGCGATGCTGTACAGCTTCACCGGGTCGTTGAGGGTGTCCTCGCTCTTCAGCGTGCGCACCATCGACGAGAGAAAGACCTGCTGCGAGCTAATGCGCGCCAGATCGCTTCCATCGCCAACGTGCTTGCGAGCGCGAAGGAAGGCGAGTGCCTCAGAACCCGACAGCACGTAGGTGCCGGCCGGCCGGTTGAAGCCCGACGCGGGGTCGTTGATGTCTTGCGCGATGCAGACGGGCACGCCGCCGAGTGCGTTCGACATCTGGATGACGCCCTGAAAGGTGATGAGGCCGGCGAAGTCGATGTGCAGCCCGGTGAGCGCCTCGACGGTGAGAATCGTGCACGGAACGCCGCCGTACGACAGGGTGACGTTGATCGGCTGGCCCGCCATCGCGGCGTGATTGCCGCTGCCGTCTTTCTTGGGGCAGCTGGGGATGGGAACGACGAGGTCGCGCGGGATGCTGACCGCCACCGCACGCGTGTGATCGCCCGAGACGTGCAGGATCATCGTGACGTCGTTGAGCTCTGCCCCGCGGCGGTCCTTGATCTCTTGCTCGGTCTCGCCGCGGTCGCTACCGACGATCAGGATGTTGAACCCGCCCGCCATTGCGCCGATGTCGGGTGGAGGGCCGTCGCTCGCGTTCGGCAGGTCGAAGGTCGGAACCCTGTTGAGCGCTGCGGCGGTGTCGATTGCGGCGATGGAGGTCGCGCTGACCGCGATCACGGTGAGGCCGACGCCCAGCAGCTTAAGCACGAACCATGCCGAGCCGGGGGTCTTCTGCCGGCCATGGCGTGCGATCGCTACCGGTGCTGCTGTCTTCGAACGCTCATCATCCACAGGGGACCCCTTCGGTAGACCGAGGTCTCGAGTGTACCCAGCGTTCTACCAAAAGGCCCCGAAGCTCGTCGCTTCGGGGCCTTTCTCAGTGGTCGATGGTGCTAGCGGCCCTTAGAGCAGGTCTGCGCCGCCGCCGTCTGTCCGGTCAGCCCAGAGATCACAGTGCCGGCCGGCGCGTTCGGATCCGGCGTGGCCGTGCTGGGCGGAAGAGGTGCGGCGTTCGGGTCGACGACCGACGCGCGCGGGTCGCCCTGTGCGGCGAGCGTGAACGGCTCATCCGCCAGGATCTTCGAGAAGAGCTGGCTGGCGACCGCCGCGGTCGGCTTTACCTTGCCCGCGTAGATGCCAGGGTTTCCCGTCGTGCCCGGGTACTGAACGAACGTGACGTTCTCGAGCTCGAGGGTGCTCAGCGCCTTGGCGACCGAGACCAGCGTGTCGGGGTTCGCGAAGTTGCTCGACAGCTCCATGTTCGAGAGAGCGGCCTGAGCGATGCTGTACAGCTTCGCCGGGTTGTTCAGTGTGTCCTCGCTCTTGAGCGTGCGCACCAGTGAGGAGAGGAACACCTGCTGCGAGCTGATGCGGGTGAGGTCGCTTCCGTCGCCGACCGCGTGGCGCGAGCGCAGGAAGGCAAGAGCCTCCCACCCCTGCAGCACGTAGGTTCCTGCGGGCTTGTTGAAGCCCGAGTACTTGTCGGTGATGCCCGCTGCGAGACACACGGGAACGCCGCCGACCGCGTTCGACATCTGGATGACGCCGTTGAAGGTGATGAGCCCCGCGAAGTCGATGTGCAGGCCGGTGAGAGCCTCGACCGTAAGCACGGTGCACGCGATGCCGCCGTACGAGAGGGTCACGTTGATCGGCTGACCCGACATCTTGGCGTAGCTACCGCTGCCGTCTTTCTTCGGGCAGCTCGGAATCGGCACGACCATGTCGCGAGGAATGCTGACCGCCACCGCGCGCGTGTGGTCACCCGACACGTGCAGGATCATCGTGACGTCGTTGAGCTCTGCCTTGCCGCGGTCCTTGATCTCTTGCGCAGTCTCGCCGCGGTCACTGCCGACGATGAGGATGTTGAATCCACCCTCCATCGCCGCGATGTCCGGCGGCGGACCTTCGGACTGCCCAGGCAGCACGAAGGTGTCGACGCTGGCGATGGTGCGGGCACCCTCGATCGCGACGATTGACGTAGCGCTGACCGCCACGACGACGACACCAATACCGAGAAACTTGAGCACAGCGAGAATCGGGTTGCTGTGCTTGAGTCGACCGTGGCGGGCGATGCCCGCGGGCCGGGTGGATCGGGAGCGCTGGTCGCTCATGCGAAATCCCTTCGGTAGGTGGTCGCCGATGGCCGTGATTGAGCGGAGGGCGTGGGATTCGAACCCACGAATGCTTTCACATCACCAGTTTTCAAGACTGGCTCCATCGGCCGCTCGGACAGCCCTCCATTGGAAACCAGACTTGAGTGTAACCGACGAATCGTTCTAGAGGGTTGACAGATAGGCAGCGACACCATCGTCGATGTCGCTCGTGGTGCGCGCGTTGGCGGCAGCGATGACCTCGTCGGGCGCCTGCCCCATGGCGACTCCGGCTCCTTCGACGGACGCCCACTCCAGCATGTCGATGTCGTTGCGGCCGTCGCCCATGGCGATCACGCGCGAGCGAGGCACGTCGAGAAGCTCGCGCACGCGCTCGAGGGCCGTCGACTTGTTGACGCCGTCGGGGGCGATGTCGAGCCAGGCGGTCCATCCGACGTTGTAGCTGACCCGGTGCAGCCCCATGCGCTCGACGATGCTGAGGAAGTCCTCGATCGCGTGCTCGGGCGAGATGACGACAACGCGGGTCGCCGGGCGGCTGAGCAGCTCGTCGAACTCCACCTTGATGGAGTTCGCACCGAGCGCACCATCGGGAAAGTACCCGGTGAAGCGGTACAGGCCGTCCTCGTCCTCCACGGCGTAGTGCGCGTCGTCGAGCGAGCCCCTGATGGTCTGAAGAACTTCGGATGGGTCGAAGGTCTCGACATACTCCCGCGTGTACCCGAGGGTGGCGCTGCTGTCGCGCCGAAGGGTGATCGCGCCGTTCGAGCACACGACATACTGCGGAGTGATGCCGAGCCGCTCGAGCACCGGCAGCGTCATCGCCACGGAGCGCCCGGTCGCGAGCATGATCTCGTGGCCGGCGTCACGCAGTCGGCCGATCTCGGTGACGGTCGCATCACCGAGCGAGCCGTCTTCGCGCAGTACGGTGCCGTCGATGTCGAGGGCGATGAGGTAGCGGTCGTTCATGCTGTTGGTTCGAAGACCTCGAGGCCGCCGATGTAGGGGCGCAGCGATTCGGGCACGATCACCGAGCCATCCGCCTGCTGGTGGGTCTCGAGAATGGCGACGATCCATCGGGTGGTGGCCAGCGTGCCGTTGAGGGTGGCGACCGGGGCGGTCTTGCCCGACTCGGTGCGGTAGCGAGTGTCGAGGCGACGAGCCTGGTACGTGGTGCAGTTGCTCGTGCTGGTGAGCTCACGGTAAGTGCCCTGCGTTGGCACCCACGCCTCGATGTCGAACTTGCGGGCGGCGCTCGAACCGAGGTCGCCGGCGGCGGTGTCGATGACGCGGTAGCTGAGGCCGCAGGCCTCGAGCATCGACTCCTGATACGACAGCAGGCGAAGGTGCTCGGCTTCGGCGTTCTCCGGCAGCACGTAGCTGAACATCTCGAGCTTGTTGAACTGGTGCACCCGCAGGATGCCGCGGTTGTCTTTGCCTGCAGAACCGGCCTCGCGGCGGTAGCAGGTCGACCAGCCCGCGTAGCGCAGGGGCCCGTTCGAGAGGTCGAGAATCTCATCCGAGTGGTATCCGGCGAGCGCGACCTCGCTGGTGCCGGTCAGGTAGAGGTCGTCGGCCGGCAGGTAGTACACCTCGTCGTTGTGCTCGCCGAGAAAGCCGGTGCCGGCCATGGTCTCGGGGCGCACGAGGGTCGGCGTAATAAGAGGTACGAAGTCTTCGGCGATCGCCTTGTCGAGTGCCATCGACATGAGGCCGAGCTCGAGGCGGGCGCCGACGCCCTTGAGAAAGTAGAAGCGGCTGCCGCTGACCTTGACGCCGCGGGCGATGTCGATGGCGCCGAGAAGCTCGCCGAGCTCGGCGTGATCGCGCGGCTCGAAGTCGAAGGTTGCCTTCTCGCCCACCTCGCGCAGGGTGACGAAGTCATCCTCACCGCCCGAGGGAACGCCGTCGATGATGACGTTCTGAATGGCGCCGACGATGCGGGTGACGTCGTCCTCGGCGTCCGCCGCAGCCTGCTGCGCCTCCTTGACGCGAGCGGCCAGCTGCTGTGCCTCGGCCACGAGGGCGGCCTTCTGCTCTTTCGGAGCGGCGGCGACCGTCTTGCCGAAAGCGTTCTGCTCTGCGCGCAGCGTCTCGAAGGCGGTGAGGGCCGCGCGGCGCTGCAGATCGGCGGC
>Ga0247732_10000178_pt1 | contig 39488 bp, 39 predicted proteins | sample UWRJL163409C2_FD_180940 | JGI IMG/M metagenome (GOLD analysis project Ga0247732, IMG submission 180940) | Plant litter microbial communities from Arlington Agricultural Research Station in Wisconsin, United States - UWRJ-L163-409C-2 | ecosystem: Environmental > Terrestrial > Plant litter >...
CTTGAGGCCGAGCGGGTTGGCGCCGGCCGCAACGTTGCGCAGTCCCTCGCGCACGAGCGCCTGGGCCAGCACGGTGGCGGTGGTGGTGCCGTCGCCCGCGACGTCGTCGGTCTTCTTGGCGACTTCCTTGACCAGCTCTGCGCCGATCTTCTCGTACGGGTCCTCCAGCTCGATCTCCTTGGCGATGGAAACACCATCGTTGGTGATCGTGGGGGCGCCCCACTTCTTCTCCAGGACGACGTTGCGGCCCTTGGGGCCGAGCGTCACCTTTACCGCGTCGGCGAGGGCGTTGAGGCCCCGCTCGAGGCCGCGGCGGGCCTCTTCGTCATACGCAATTGTCTTGGCCATTGCGAAGTGTTCCTCCGGATTGGGGATGGCACGTATCTCGGTCGGGCTCAGTGCCCGCGACGGACGACTGGAGTGTGCGACCGCAGTTGCGGCCCCAGTCTCACCGTCCCGACCTAGCACTCACCGATCGCGAGTGCCAACGTCATTTTTAGCACTCGACCATGGCGAGTGCAAGGTTCGCCTACGCCCGCAGACCGTCGATGACGACGTCGACGACCCGGTCCGCGACCCCGTCGTCATAGCCATGTCCCGCCTTGCACACCATGAGCAGCGCCTTGACCTCCGCCACCCCGACGTCGGTCCGCACCGTGCCCGCTCGCTGGGCTGCGACCAACAATTCGTCGAGAACGCCGAGGAACTCCTTCTCCGCGCCCGTCGTGGCGGCGGCCACGTCGAACCCGTAACTGGCCAGTGCGTCGAACAGGCCATGGTCGGCCGCGCCCGAACAGGCCATCCCCCGCATGAAGGCGTAGAGCGCCTCGCCGGGGCCAACGGAGGCCACCAGTGCCCGTCCTTCGTCGACGATGCGGCGCACCCGGTCGTCGAAGACGGCCTGGAAGAGGGCTTCCTTGGTCGGGAAGTGCCGGTACACCGTGCCCGCGCCGACGCCCGCCCGACGGGCGATCTCGTCGATGGGGACGGCCACCCCTTCGGCGGCGAAGGTCTCGTAGGCGACTTCCAGTACTCGCGCCCGGTTGCGGGCTGCGTCGGCACGCATCGGCCGAACGATTTCGGTCATCATGCCTCCTTCGGTTGACAAAACGGAGTGCGCGTTCCGTATAGTTCTGAACAACCGGAGCGCACGTTCCGCTTCGATCCTACCCAGGAGGCCATCATGAGTTGGACCATCGCCAACATTCCCGACCAGAGCGGTCGCACGGCCGTCGTCACCGGCGCGAACACGGGCCTCGGCTACGAGACCGCGGCCGCGCTCGCCGCCAAGGGCGCCCACGTCGTGCTCGCGGTCCGCAACCTGGACAAGGGCAAGGCCGCCGCCGATCTGATCGCCAGGCGCACCCCCGGAGCCGACGTCACCCTTCAGCAGCTCGACCTGACCTCGCTCGACTCGGTGCGCGAGGCGTCTGACCAACTGCACGCCGCGCTCGACCGCGTCGACCTCCTGGTCAACAACGCGGGCGTCATGATGACGCCCCAGGGGACGACGAAGGACGGCTTCGAGCTCCAGTTCGGGACCAACCACCTTGGCCACTTCGCGCTGACCGGCCGACTGCTGGACCTGCTCCTGGTCGCCCCCGGCTCACGGATCGTCACCGTAAGCAGCATCGGCCACCGCTTCGGTCGCATCCGCTTCGACGACCTGCAGTCCGAGCGCGGCTACAACCGCTTCAGCGCCTATGGACAGTCCAAGCTGGCCAACCTTCTGTTCACCCACGAGCTGCAGCGCAGGCTGGCCGGCCTCGACACCGTCGCCGTCGCCGCCCATCCCGGCGGCTCGAGCTCGGAGCTGAGCCGTCACCTCCCCGGCCCGCTGAAGGTGGCCTTCGGGGCGTTGGAGCAGGACACCGAGACCGGAGCACTGCCGACGCTTCGGGCGGCCACCGACCCCGCCGTCGGCGGTGGGCAGTACTTCGGCCCAGGCGGGTTCATGGAGATGCGCGGCAACCCCAAGGTGGTCTCGTCGAACCGCCGCTCCCACGACACCTCCGTTCAACGCCGGCTGTGGACCGTGTCCGAAGAGCTCACCGGCGTGACGTTCAACCTGCCGCCCGCGTCCTAAAAACCCGTACATCCACCCCCGACTTGAGGAAACACTCGTGAGCAACTGGACCACCGCCAACATCGGAGACCAATCCGGCCGCATCGCCGTCATCACCGGAGCAAACACCGGCCTGGGCTATGAGACAGCTGCGGCGCTCGCCGCCAACGACGCCCACGTCGTCCTCGCCGTGCGCAACGTCGAGAAGGGCAAGCAGGCCGCCGCACGCATCGGCGGCGACGTCTCGGTCGTCGAGCTCGACCTGACGTCACTGGCCTCCGTCCGCACCGCCGCCGACGAACTGAAGTCCCGGTTCGACCACCTTGACCTGCTGATCAACAACGCCGGGGTGATGACGACGCCAAAGTCCACCACCGCCGACGGATTCGAGCTGCAGTTCGGCACCAACCACCTTGGTCACTTCGCCTTCACTGGGCTGCTCGTCGACCACATCGCCGACGTGCCAGGGGCCCGCGTGGTGACGGTCAGCAGCAACGGACACAAGATGCTCGCCGACATCCACTTCGACGACCTGCAGTGGGAGAGCAGCTACAACCGGATGCGGGCCTATAGCCAGTCCAAGCTCGCCAATCTGATGTTCACCTACGAATTGCAGCGCCGACTGTCCGACGGGCACGCCGCCATAGCCGTGGCCGCCCACCCCGGTTTCTCGAGCACCGAGCTGGTCAGGAACCTGCCCAGCTTCGTGCAGCCCGTCGTGAGCGTGTTCGGTCCGCTCCTCGGCCAGAGCGCCGCGATGGGAGCGCTGCCCACCCTGCGTGCCGCCACCGACCCCGGCGTGCTGGGCGGCCAATACTTCGGCCCCGACGGCTTCGGGGAACAGCGCGGATACCCGAAGGTGGTGGCGTCGAGCGAGAAGTCCCACGATCTCGCCCTACAACGCAAGCTGTGGACGGTGTCCGAGGAGCTGACGGGCGTGACCTTTCCGGTCTAGCCCCGCCTACAGCTTGCGCAACAGCGCCGCGGCGCGCACGTCCGCGCCGACGCTCAAGCCGACGTGGACGTCGTCACCGCGCCGCACGTAGCCGATGGTCACGTCCTCCCCGTACTGAATGGGTCGGCGGTATTCGACCACCGCCCGGTACGGCGGGACGCAGACGTCGGGTTCCAGCGCCATCACCTCGTGGATGGCGTGCCAGTACGCGGTGTTGGTGACGTGCTGGAAGACGTCGACGTCGGTGCGGCGCAACGGAAACGCCATGCTGGTGTCCACACCGTCCGGGTCGGCGAGCCACTTGCCCCACTTGAGCCGGTGTTCGGTGGTCGTGGTGGCGAACTTCGCGATCAGGCTGTCCGAGACCCGCAACGGCGTGAGGGTCTTCTCGTTGATCGCGATCCAGAATCCCTCGGTCTCGATGCGCCCTCCGTCGGCGCCGACGAGGTCGACCCGCATGGTGCACCACCGCGACGACAGCGCAGAACACCACCGCCGCAGGGTGACCTCGGTGGGCCATTCGATCGCCTCGTGCACGTCTATGACGGTGCGGTTGACGATCCAGTGCGGGTGGGCTTCGGCTTCGCCGGCGTCGACGAGGTTCTCCGCCCCGGCCTCCTGGATGTAGCGGGCCACCCCGTCCAGGCGGAGCCGCAACTGGTCGTCGACGTCACCGGTGGCCACCGGCCATGACGTTTGGTAGACGTAGCCGGCGGCGGGGAGCGGGCTTAGCGGTCGTTCGGCGTTGGTCATCGAATCCTGTCTACCGCCCCGCCAAATCAAGCAGACTGGCAGGCGTGTCGCTGATCGTGCCGCCCTATCCCCCGGCCCGCTACACCGAGGACGAGCCGGAGGTCTCTGCGTCGCTGCGACGCGCCGACCAACCCGCCGACTACGACTCCTTCGGGCTGGTTCAGTACCACTACCTGGCCGACCAGAAGAAGACCGACGGCGACTACGGGCTGTACCGCGTCGACCTCGCCGCCAAGGCGGGTGGACCGGGGCCGCACTTCCACCGCGCCATGTCCGAGTCCTTCTTCGTCCTGTCCGGGCGGATGCGGCTCCACGACGGCCAAGACTGGGTCGACGGGAACCAAGGCGACTTCCTTTACGTGCCGCCCGGCGGCATCCACGGGTTCCGCAACGAGGCCGACGAGCCGGCGTCGATCCTGATGTTGTTCGCCCCGGGCGCACCGCGCGAGCACTACTTCGAGGGGCTGGCACACCTCGGCGAGCTGACCGACGAAGAACGGGCGGCGTGGTTCTTCGCCAACGACAACCACTTCGTCTGAGCGATCAACTCACTGAAGCGACTGGCCGGCCAGCGGGACGAACTGCCATCCGGCCGCCAGCATCGCCGGAATCGCGGCGGCGACGCCGGCGCCGGTGCCCGCGCGGGGGTGGTTCACGTGGGCCAGCACGATCGACCCCGGCGCAGCACGGGAGATCGCCGCGCTCACCGCGGCCGCGGGCGCCGTCGCACCGTCGTCGGCGTTGACGGAGAAGCCGACCGGGGTCAGGCCCAGGTCGTGGACGATCTGCACGGCGACGTCGTCGTAGTGCGCGGTGCCCGTGCGGAAGAAGGACGGTGCCCTTCCGGTCAGCGCCGTCAGCCGAGCCTGTTCACCGGACACCTCGTCGACCACCTCGCTGGCCGACGCCGTGCCCGCGATGCCGTAGGCCGACCGACCGGTGACCGACAGCGGGACGTGTCGAGTGCCGTGATTCCCGATCTCGAACAGCGGATTCGCGGCCAGCTGCTCGGTTCGACCGGGATTCGCGTCGATCCACTTCGAACACACGAACAGCAGCGCAGGGACGCCGTTGCGTTGGAGGGTGTCCAGCAACCCCTCGTCACACGCTCGGTCGCACGCGTCGAAGGTCAGGGCGAGCTCGCGCCCCGCCGGGACGAACGTCGTCACGATCCCCGGCAGGGACATCCCCCACTGCGTCGGTTGGCGGGCGAGGTCCGCCGTGGGCACCGCACTGGGGCCCATGCCGGCCGCAGCGGCAGCAGCGGGCATCCGGACGCCCGCCCCCACCACGACGGCCGCGCCCGTCAGCGTCGTCAGGAACGTCCTGCGGGTGACCATGGGCGAACCGTAGGCGGGCAGCCTGAGCCCTCGGTGCCAGCGAGGTGGCAAACCCCTGGGTGACGGTAATGCGCCGTCCTCTGGATTTGCTCGGCATCGTCGGACTCGCCGTGACGACCGTCGCAGTCGCATCGCCTCGAGCACGGTTCACGTGGGCGTTCGAACGGTGACACGCCTGCGTATCCACAGGACACGCCCTGCGGGAATGCGATCCCGGAACCCCTTGCCCTAGACTGCCCTTCGATCAGATAGGAGTCTCCGGGTGCAGGGTTATGCAGCGCCCAGCACCCAAGCGTTGCGGGGCTGGCAACGTCGGGCCATGGTGAAGTATCTGACGGCAGCGCCTCGGGACTTCCTCGCGGTGGCGACCCCTGGCGCGGGTAAGACGACCTTTGCGCTGCGCATTGCCGGCGAACTGCTCGGCGACGGCACCGTCGAACGCATCACGATCGTGGTGCCCACCGAACACCTCAAGATTCAGTGGGCGAAGTCTGCCGCCACGCTCGGCATCAACTTGGATCCCAAGTTCAGCAACAGCTCGGCCCACAACTCCGACGAGTACCACGGCGTCGTCGTCACCTACGCCCAGGTGGCCAGCCACCCGGGGCGCCACCGGGTGCGCACCGAGAACCGCAAGACCCTCGTCGTGTTCGACGAGATCCACCACGGCGGCGACGCCAAGAGCTGGGGCGAGGCGATCCGCGAGGCGTTCGACGACGCGACGCGCAGGCTGTCGCTGACCGGTACGCCGTTCCGCAGCGACGACAGCCCCATCCCGTTCGTCAACTACGAGCGGGGGCCCGACGGTCTCGAACGGTCGCAGGCCGACCACGTCTACGGCTACGCCGACGCGCTGGCCGACGGAGTGGTGCGGCCGGTCGTCTTCCTGGCCTACTCGGGTGAGTCGCGGTGGCGCGACAGCGCGGGCGAGGAACACGCCGCGCGCCTCGGCGAACCGCTCAACGCCGAACAGACCGCCCGCGCGTGGCGCACCGTGCTCAACCCGGCGGGTGAGTGGATGCCAGCCGTGATCGCCGCGGCCGACAAACGACTGCAGCAGAAGCGCCAGCACGTGCCAGACGCCGGCGGCATGATCATCGCCTCGGACCAGACGGCGGCCAGGGCCTACGCCGGATTGCTGACCAAGATCACCGGCGAGGCGCCGACGGTCGTGCTGTCCGACGACCCCGGGTCCTCGGATCGCATCACGGCGTTCTCCCAGGGCACCAGCCGCTGGCTCGTCGCGGTGCGCATGGTGTCCGAAGGCGTCGACGTGCCCCGCCTGACGGTGGGTGTGTACGCGACCAGTGCGTCGACCCCGTTGTTCTTCGCCCAGGCCATCGGTCGCTACGTGCGCTCCCGCCGACCCGGTGAGACCGCGAGCATCTTTCTGCCGTCGGTGCCCAACTTGTTGCAGCTAGCCAGTGAGATGGAGGCGCAGCGCAACCACGTGCTCGGCAAGCCGCACCGCGAGTCCCAGGGCGACGAGTGGGACGAGGAGTACGAAGAAAAACAAAAGAACGAGCCGAGCGAGATGGACAACGGCTTCGAGATGCTCGGCGCGGAAGCCGAATTGGATCAGGTCATCTTCGACGGTTCGTCTTTCGGCACGGCGACGCCGTCAGGCAGCGACGAGGAGGCCGACTACCTCGGCATCCCGGGGCTACTCGACTCCGCGCAGATGCGAGATCTGTTGCGGCGCAGGCAGGAAGAGCAACTCGACAAGCGGACTGCCGCCGGCGGCACGGTTCCGGTGCGGTCCACCACCCATGGTCAGCTTCGCGATCTGCGTCGTGAACTCAACGCCTTGGTGACCCTCGCGCATCACCGCACCGGCAAGCCGCACGGCTGGATTCACAACGAGCTGCGCCGGATCTGCGGCGGCCCGGTGTTGGCCGCGGCCAACTCCGATCAGATCACGGCGCGCATCGAGGCAGTCCGCTCGCTTCGGGCCTAGTGCCCCTCGCCGAGTGCACGGTTGTCGAACACGTCGCCCGAGTGGGGCCGTAAACAACCGTGCAGTCGGCGAGCGGGATGTCAGAGGTCGAGCAGCTTGGGCAGGTCCGCCACCGAGTCGATGACGTAGTTGGGCTGCATGGCGAATTCGTCTGCCGCCCAACGATCCAACGTGTCCTGCCGAAACTTCCCGGTGCGCACCAGCACGCCGGCCATGCCAACCACCTGCCCGGCGAGGACGTCGTTGTTGAGGTCGTCGCCGACGACGTACATCTCCTCCGGGTCGACGCCGAGCCTGCCCGCCGCGGCGAGGAAGCCCTCCGGCGCGGGCTTGCCAACGGCGGCGGCCTTGCGGCCGGACGTCTGCTCCATGCCGATGAGGTACATGCCGGTGTCGACGCGCAGCCCCTCGGCGGTGTTCCACGCCGTGCTGCGGTGCATCGCCACGACCGGAACTCCCCGGGCCATCCAGTCGTAGACCCGGCTCAGCGTGACGTGGTCGTACTCCGAACCGGCGCCGCCGAGAAGGACGACGTCCGGGGTGTCCGGGTTGGAGCCGGTCACCTCGTGGGGGTAGACGACGTCGACGCCGTGCATGTCCTCGGCGATCTGGCCGCTGTTGACCAGGAAGCACTTGGCTCCCGGATAGCGGTCTCGGACGTAGTTGGCGGTCAGCACCGCCGCGGTGATGACCTCGTCCGCGGCGACCTCCATCCCCGCGTCGCTGAGCAGTTCGGCGATCTGCGCGCGGGTCTTGGTGGTGGTGTTGGTCAGGTACGCCCTGGCGATTTGGTGGTCGGCGAGTACGCGCAGCGTGTTCGCCGCACCTTCGATGGGCTTCCACGACGTCACCAGGACGCCATCGATGTCGAACAGCACTCCACCGATAGCCATGGTGCCGAGGTTAAACGGCAAACGTGTCAGCGCAACTCGGGCCCCGTTGATCGCGGGCCCAGTCGTTGTCGTTGAGCCATGGCGATGCCGACGCCGCCACCGACCACGCCAGCTCCGCGGGGACGTCGAGCACCCGGTATCCCTTCACGCCCGCGGCGGTCGCCGCCACCAGCGTGGCCACGCCCGCACGCCGCTGAAAGTAGGTCTGACGCACCGTCCAGCCGATGATGCCCGCCGTGGCGATGCAGTCGCGGCGCCGCTCGAGGCTCCCGGCCCGCGCCACCAACCAGCCCCCGCCTGCGCGGTGACCAAGCGCACGCGCACGGTCGGCGGCCAGGAACGCGGCGACGGCAGTGACCACCACCCAACCCACCCAGGCGATCGCCGGCATCGCGACGACGAACGTCGCCCCGGCCATGCCCACGCCCAGCAGCACGGGAAGCGCCAGTGCTCGCGTCCACCGCCGACGAGTCGCGACCGGACCGTGCCCGAGCAGGTCACCTCCGACGACGTCGGGCCGTCCGATCAGCTCGGTCAGCACGCCGGCGACCGTGGCCGCCGGGCACGGGGGCAGCAGCAGCGACGCCTCGCCCGATCCGTTGACCCCGGTCATCACCGCATCCAGTCGGGCACCGCCGAACAGTCGCACCAGCAGAGGTTCCCGAATGGTGCCGCCGCGCAGCCTGCGCATGTCGTAGGTGTGTTCGCGGGCTCGCAGCAGGCCGTGCTCGAGGTGCAGGACGCCCGCGCCGCCGTGGTCGTCGCGCCGTGACAGCACCAGATTGCCGAACGTCACCAGGGACCGGACGACCGACAGCACGACCGAGAGCACCAGCACCACGACGACGGCCACCGCAACGGTGACCACGATCCCGACGCGCTCCGCGGCGTCGACCCCCTCCCTGGCCAGCGTCGAATCCTGCAGTGCCACAGCGGCTCCCGTCTGATACACCAGCCCGATGGCGGCGGCTATCATCGCGAGTCCGGTGAAGCTCAGCGGGCTGTAGCGCAACCACGACGGCTGCCACCTGGCGATCACCCGGTCCAGCGGCGGCCCCGCCTCCGGGTCCTCCGCCAGCGAGTCGGCCAGCAGGATGGCCCGCAGCCCCGGCACGTCGCTCGACCGAACGGCGTCCAGGGCGAATTCCGCGTCGCCCCTGACTTCCTGGCCGGTGCTGACCGTGACCACGGTCAACCCCAAGAGCCGGTGCAGCAGCCGGGCGTCGGTGGACACCGAGCGAATCCTGTTGCGCGGCAATGACGAAACCGTGCGCTGCAGCACTCCCTCGCGGCGCTGGATCTGCTCGCCGTCGATGCGATAGGTGGTGGTGAACCAGCGCGCCACGCCGAACACGATCAGCAGGACCAGCACGGCGACCGACCACATCTGGTTGCCCGTCGCCGACCCAAGCACCACCGAGCCGATCAGCAGGGGCAGTTGCCCCAGCAGTTCGTGCGCGGGATGGACGAGCAGCATGCGGGGGCTGAGCCTGCGCCACTGCACGTCTGGCGAGGTCACGTGGCGTCCCGGTCGCCGATCGCGGCGACGTCGGTCAACTGCGCGACGATCCGGTCGGCGACGTCGACGTCCAGCGCGACGATGCGGACCGCGCCCGCCGACGACGCGGTCGTCACGGTGACGTTGGCCAGCCCGAAGATTCGGTCGAGCGGGCCACGATGGGTGTCGACGGTCTGAACCCGGGAGATCGGCGCGATGCGGCGTTCCTGCACCAACCAGCCGGTTCTGGTGAATACCGCAGGCGTCGGGACGTCGACGGAGACGTCCCAGCGATGTACCCGGTATCGCCACAGCGGTGCGACCACCACGAAGGTCACGATGCCGAACACGGTGACGACGGCCGCGAGAACGTGCCACCACCCGCGGCTGGCGTCGAACACCAGCCACGCCACCTGGGCCACCGAGAGCACCGCCCACGGGATCGCCGCCGCCAGTGCCCACACCATCGGCGCCTTGCGGCTCGGTGGGTTGGCGGGGTCGACGAGGGTCACCATCACCCTGAGTATGGTCGTGCCCATGAGCGCCAACACCAAGTGGACGGCCGCCGACGTACCCGATCAGACCGGCCGCGTCGCCATCGTCACCGGCTCCAACACCGGCCTGGGCTACGAGACTGCGCTGGTTCTCGCGACCCGCGGCGCGCACGTCGTCATGGCGGTGCGCGACGTCGACAAGGGCAAGGCCGCGGCGACCAGAATTCAGGGACAGGTGCCGCGCGCCGACGTCACGGTGCAGTCGCTCGACGTGGGGTCGCTGCAGTCCGTTCGGACGGCCGCCGAGGAGCTGAAGAGCGCCTACCCGCGCGTCGACCTGCTGATCAACAACGCCGGGGTGATGTATCCGCCGAAGCAGGTGACCGCGGACGGTTTCGAGCTTCAGTTCGGCACCAACCACCTCGGCGCGTTCGCCCTGACCGGCCTGCTGCTGGAGAACCTGCTGCCCGTCGAGGGGTCTCGCGTCGTCGCGGTCGCCAGCATCGCGCACACCATCCAGGCCGCCATCCACTTCGACGATCTGCAGTGGGAGCGCAAGTACAACCGCGTCGCCGCATACGGCCAGTCGAAGCTGTCCAACCTGATGTTCACCTACGAACTCAACCGCAGGCTGGCGGCGCGCGACGCGGCCACCATCGCGGTGGCCGCTCACCCCGGCATCTCCAACACGGAACTGATGCGCCACGTCCCCGGTTCCAGCCTGCCCGGTTTCAGTGCGCTAGCTGGCCTGGTCACCAACAGTGCGGAGGTAGGTGCGCTGGCCACACTGCGGGCAGCCACCGACCCAAACGTTCGAGGCGCCGAGTACTACGGGCCCGACGGCATCCGCGAACTGCGCGGCCACCCCAAGCGGGTCGAGTCGAGCAAGCAGTCACACGACCAGGACGTCCAGGGTCGACTGTGGACGGTGTCCGAAGAGCTCACCGGCGTCACCTACCCGCTATGAGGTCGGTCGAGGAGCACCAGCGGGCTGTAGCAGGCCTGATCACGGCGCGCGCGCCGGTCGACGTCGCCATCGGTGACGCTCTCGGCCTCGTGCTGGCCGCCGACGTCGTTGCGCCGCTTGCCCTTCCGGGTTTCGACAACTCGGCGATGGACGGATACGCCGTGGTCGCCGAGGACATCGCGGACGCCACCGAGGATCACCCGGTGAAACTGCCGGTGGCAGAAGACATTCCCGCCGGCCGCACCGATGCACTGGTGCTGGAACCCGGCACCGCGCACCGGATCATGACGGGCGCACCACTGCCCACCGGGGCGACGGCGGTCATTCCGGTGGAGGCGACCGACGGGTCGACGGAGATCGTCTCGATCCGCGCCAGCGTCCGGCCGGGCCAGCACGTGCGACGCGCAGGCGAGGACGTCACGCCGGGCACGACGGTGCTGCACGCGGGCCAGGTGCTCACCCCCGCCGCCCTTGGGCTCGCCGCCGCACTTGGCCTCGGCTCGTTGAGAGTCGTTCCACGCCAACGTGTTCTGGTGATGTCGACGGGATCGGAGCTGGTGGCTCCCGGCACGCCGCTGCAGCCGGGACAGATCTACGAGTCCAACGCCGTCATGCTCGCCGCGGCGGTGCGTGACGCCGGTGCCGACGTGGTGACGTCGTCGATGACCGAGGACGACGTCGACCTGTTCCGGGCCGAGCTGCAGAAGAACGCCGGCGACGCAGACCTGGTGATCACCACCGGCGGGGTCAGCGCGGGAGCCTACGAGGTGGTCAAGGATTCCCTGGCCGACGAGGTCGAGTTCGTGAAGGTCGCGATGCAGCCGGGCATGCCACAGGGTTCCGGTGTCGTGTGGGGAACCCCGATCGTCACCCTGCCCGGAAATCCCGTCAGCGCCCTGGTGTCGTTCGAGGTGTTCATCCGCGCCCCTCTACGCGCGGCGATGGGGCTGCCTCACCCCGGGCGACCCCGTCGTCCGGCGACCCTGCTCGAGAATCTGAAGTCACCGCCCGGACGGCGGCAGTTTCGCCGCGGGGTCGTCGACCACGACGGCGGGACGGTCACCAGCTACGGACCTCCCGCGTCGCATCATCTGCGCTGGTTGGCGTCGGCGGATTGCCTGCTGGAAATCGCCGAAGACGTCACGGAACTGGAGGCCGGATCACCCGTGCAGGTTTGGGACCTGAGCTGAACCCGTAGAATCGGAACCCCATGGCCAGACCCGCGCGACCCGCCGATGCCGCCAACGAGTCCGAGTTCTCCCGTTTCGTTGAGCTGGTCCGTTCCACCGTTCCGCCCGTCCATTCCGCCGGCCTGCCGTTCATCGCAGGTGGGCTGGGAGTCGCCGCCGCCGGTCGCAAGCACCGGTGGCTGCGCAACACGGGCCTGACTGCTGCCGGGGCCTGTGCCCTGTTCTTCCGGCACCCGCCACGGGTGCCGCCGACCAGACCCGGCGTCGTCGTCGCCCCCGCCGACGGACTCGTCACGCTGATCGAACAGGTCCGCCCGCCCGCCGAGCTCAACATGCCCGACGTGCCGATGACCAGGATCAGCATCTTCCTGTCGATCTTCGACGCCCACGTGCAGCGCGCGCCCGTCGGCGGCGACGTGCTGACCGTCAAGTACCGGCCCGGCCAGTTCCAGTCCGCGGACAAGGACAGTGCGAGCGAGGTCAACGAGTGCAACGCGGTGTGGTTCCGCACCGCCGAGGGAGTGGACGTGGCCGCCGTCCAGATCGCCGGTCTGATCGCCCGCCGCATCGTGTGCTCGGTCAGCGCCGGGGACAAGGTCGGCCTCGGTGAGACCTACGGTCTGATCCGCTTCGGCTCGCGCCTTGACACCTACTTTCCGCAGGACTCCCGGGTGATGGTCGAGCTGGGCCAGCGCGCCATTGGCGGCGAAACGGTTCTCGCGGAGCTGTCGTGAGCCGTCCCGAGGGCCAACCCGCCCGTGGTCTACGCATCCTGCCAAGCGCGACGACCGTCCTTGCGATCTGCGCGGGGCTGACGTCGATCAAGTTCGCCCTCGACGAGAAGCCGTGGATCTCGCTGGCCCTCATCGGGGCCGCCGCCATCCTCGACGGCATCGACGGCGGCATCGCCCGTGCGCTCAACGCCCAGTCGCGGATGGGCGCCGAGATCGACTCACTGGCCGACGCGGTGAACTTCGGCGTGGCACCGGCGCTGGTCGTCTACCTCACGCTGCTGCCGAACTCTCAGCTCGGCTGGATCTTCGTGCTGCTGTACGCCGTCTGCGTCGTGCTGCGCCTGGCCCGGTTCAACGCGCTGCTCGACGACCACACCAAGCCCGCGTACACCCGCGAGTTCTTCACGGGCGTGCCCGCACCGTGCGGCGCCGTCGGAGCGCTCGGCCCGCTGGTCGCCTTCATGCAGTTCGGGCACGGTTGGTGGACGTCGCACTGGTTCGTCTGCGCATGGCTGGCCGCGAACGCGGCGCTGCTGGTGAGCCGGGTGCCGACGCTGGCGCTGAAGGCGATCTCGGTGCCCGAGAACGCCGCGCCGATCCTGCTGATCCTGGTGGCCGCCGCGGCCGCCGGACTGCTGCTCTTCCCGTACGTGCTGGTCTTGCTGATCATCGTCGGATACGTCTGCATGATGCCGTTCACCATCCGCAGCCAGCGCTGGGTGGCAGCGCGCCCCGAGGCCTGGGACGCCAAACCCCGGCAACGCCGGGCGGTACGCCGCGCGGCGCGGCGGGCGGCACCCAACCGGCGCTCGGTGGCCCGCCTCGGGCTACGCAAGCCCGGCTCCCGGGGTTAGGCGTGACCGATCTCGTGACCGACGCGTTCGACGAACCGCCACGGGGTCGGCTTCCCCTGACGGCCAGGCTCAACACTTCCGCGACGGACTCGCGGCGCGGGGTGGTGCGGCTCCATCCCGAGGCGCTGGCCGCGCTGGGCATCCGGGAGTGGGACGCGGTGACGCTGACCGGTTCGCGCACCACGTCCGCCGTCGTCGGCGCCGCTGGTCCCGACACGCCAGCGGGCACCGCCCTGCTCGACGACGTCACACTGTCCAACGCTGGTCTCCGCGAGAACACCATCGTGCTGGTCGCACCCGCGACAGTGTACGGGGCGCGGTCGGTGACCGTCAGCGGCTCCAAGCTGGCCACGCAGTCGATTTCGTCGGCCACGCTGCGGCTGGCGTTGCTCGGCAAGGTGATGACGGTCGGCGACACGGTGTCGCTGCTGCCCCGTGACCTCGGCCCAGGCACGTCGACGTCGCAGGCGTCGTCGGCGCTGACGTCGTCGGTGGGCATCACCTGGACCTCGGAGTTGCTGACGGTGACGGGCGTCGATCCCGCCGGTCCGGTGAGCGTGCAGCCCAACTCAGTGGTGGCCTGGGGTGACGGCACTGCGCTTTCCGACGCGTCCTCCGGCGCGCACACGATCTCCGAGCCCACCCCGCGGCAGTCGGCCGGGGCAACCGTGTCGGTCGATGATCTCCGCGGCGCCCACACCCAGGCGGGTCGCCTGGCGGAGTGGTTGAAGCTCGCCATCGACCAGCCCGAGCTCCTTGAAACGCTCGGCGCGAAACCCCGTCTCGGCGTTCTGGTTTCCGGTCCTGCGGGCGTCGGCAAGGCCACGCTGGTTCGCTCGGTGTGCGCGGAGCGGCGCCTCGTCGAACTCGACGGGCCCGAGGTGGGCTCGTTGCGCGCCGAGGACCGACTGGCCAGGGTGGCGTCGGCGGTTGCGACCCTCCGCGACGGCGGAGGCGTTCTGCTCATCACCGACGTCGACGCCCTGTTGCCTGGCTCGGCTGAACCCGTCGCGACCCTGATCCTCACCGAGTTGCGCGCCGCGGTGGACACGCCAGGGGTGGCGTTCGTCGCGACGTCCGCGGTGCCCGACGCGATCGATCCCCGGCTGCGGGCACCTGATCTGTGTGACCGCGAGCTGGGGCTGAGCCTCCCCGACGGGGCGACGCGCAAGGCGCTTCTCGAAGTTCTGCTGCGCGGCGTACCCGCCAATGATCTTGCACTGGACGAAATCGGCGATCGCACACCGGGTTTCGTCGTCGCCGACCTCGCCGCCGTGGTACGGGAGGCCGCCCTGCGGGCCGCCGCCCGTGCCAGTTCGGACGGGCAAACTCCGGCGCTGACGCAAGACGACCTGACCGGCGCGCTGTCGGTGATCCGCCCGTTGTCGCGGTCGGCCACCGAAGAGGTCGCGGTCGGGTCGATCACGCTCGACGACGTCGGCGACATGGTCGAGACCAAGCAGGCGCTCACCGAGGCCGTCCTGTGGCCCCTCCAGCATCCCGACACCTTCGAACGGCTCGGCGTCGAGCCGCCGCGCGGCGTCCTGCTCTACGGTCCGCCCGGCTGCGGAAAGACGTTCGTCGTCAGGGCGCTGGCCAGCAGCGGGCGGCTGTCGGTACACGCCGTCAAGGGTGCCGAACTGATGGACAAGTGGGTGGGCTCCTCGGAGAAGGCGGTGCGTGAGTTGTTCCGCCGCGCACGGGATTCCGCACCGTCGCTGGTGTTCCTCGACGAGATCGACGCACTCGCACCACGGCGCGGGCAGAGCTTCGACTCCGGCGTCACCGACCGCGTGGTGGCCGCCCTGCTGACCGAGCTCGACGGCATCAACCCGCTGCGCGACGTCGTCGTCCTCGGCGCTACCAACCGGCCCGACCTCATCGACCCGGCCCTGCTGCGGCCGGGACGGCTGGAGAAGTCGGTGTTCGTCGAACCACCCGACGCCGACGCGCGCCGCGCGATTCTGCGCACCGCGGGGAAGAACATTCCGCTGAGCGCCGACGTGAATCTCGACGAACTCGCCGATACGCTCGACGGCTACAGTGCCGCCGATTGCGTTGCGCTGCTCAGAGAATCGGCCTTGACGGCGATGCGGCGCTCGATCGACACCGCGGACGTCACCGCCGCCGACGTCGCGAAGGCCAGGGCGACCGTGCGGCCCTCACTCGATCCGGCGCAGGTCGACGCGCTCCGCGCATTCGCCGAGAAGCGCTGACCTCAAGCCCCTTCGGCGGCCGCGGCAAGACCCCTCAGCGAGGACATCAGCGCGTCCTCACCGGTGGCGCGGGCCCGCACCATCCGCTTCTCGTCGGTCAGGTGCGTCCAGTCGTAGGTGTGGGTAACGCGGGTGTGCGCGTCGTCGACGGGTGTCAGCTCCCACCGCCAGAGATGCCCGGGTGGTGGCGTGCCCTGCTCAGAGGGCCGCCAGGCGATGAGGCGCCCCTCCTCGAACTCCACGACGTGGTTCTCCCGAACGCCACCTTGGCTGATGGACGTCAGGAACACGTCCCCGACGCGGTGCACGCGTTGACCCTTGGCCGCCTCGGCGAGGTTGTCGTTGCCATCCCAGCTCGGTTGCTCGGCCGGGTCGGCGATGAGCTCGAAGATCCGGTCGGCCGGTGCGGAGATGTCGAGGCTGGCGCTGGCCACTCTGTCGTCCTGTCCCATGGGTTCATTCAACCGGGTCGTCTCGACCGGTGGAACGGGGTCCGGGGTCACCCACGTAAACTAGGTGAAGACATAGCCTTAGACGGCTGACACCCCACTTGGCAGATGCGCTCGTAGGCGCTCGCCAGAACCGGAGTGCCATGCTCGCCATTCTCTACGCCCACGCGGTGGCCGCCCTCGTGGCGCCCGTTCTCGTGCAGCGTTGGGGACGACACGCCTTCTACGGTCTGGCGCTGGTGCCGCTCGGCTCACTGCCGTGGGTCGCGATGAACTGGCCCGGGAAGGGCGAGCAGACCGTCCACCTCCAGTGGGTCCCCGAGCTGTCGATGGACATCACGTTCCGCTTCGACGCGCTTGCCGCGATCATGAGCGTGCTCGTCCTCGCCGTCGGCGCGCTCGTCCTCTTCTACTGCGCCGAGTACTTCCACCACCACGACGGCCACACCGAACGCAGGCTGCCCAGCTTCGCCGCCGAACTCGTCGCGTTCTCCGGCGCCATGTTCGGGCTCGTCATCAGCGACAACATGCTGATGCTGTACCTGTTCTGGGAGCTGACGACGGTGTTGTCGTTCCTGCTGGTCGGTCACTACGCCGAGCGCGCCACCAGCCGACGGGCCGCCACCCAGGCCTTGCTGGTCACCACCGCCGGCGGCTTGGCCATGCTGGTCGGCATCATCATGCTCGGCGAGCTGGCGGGCACGTATCGCCTCTCCGAACTCGTCGAGGCGCCGCCAACCGGCCTGGCCGCGAGCGTTGCCGTCGTCCTGGTCCTGATCGGCGCGGTGTCGAAGTCCGCCCTGGTGCCGTTCCACTTCTGGTTGCCCGGTGCCATGGCCGCGCCGACACCGGTCAGCGCGTATCTGCACGCCGCGGCCATGGTCAAGGCGGGCGTTTACCTCGTCGCACGCTTGGCCCCCGGCTTCGCCGACTCGCCCGCCTGGCGGCCGATCATCGTGACGCTCGGCCTGGGGACGATGCTGCTTGCCGGGTGGCGGGCCGTGCGGGAGTACGACCTGAAGCTGATCCTCGCGTTCGGCACCGTCAGCCAGCTCGGCCTCATCACCCTCATGGTGGGCGTCGGTGGTCGCGACGTGATGCTCGCCGGCCTCGCGATGCTCTGCGCTCACGCGATGTTCAAGGCGGCCCTGTTCATGGTGGTCGGCATCGTCGACCACGCCACCGGTACGCGCGACATCCGCCGCCTGGCCTGGCTCGGCGATCGCCATCGACCGCTGCTGATCGTGGCCGTGTGCGCCACGGCGAGTATGGCCGCGCTGCCTCCGTTCCTGGGGTTCGTCGCCAAGGAAGCCGACCTCGCGACGTTGGCCGAGAGCGCGGCGCTCGGCGCCACCGCCCCCTGGGTCGTCGGCGGCGTGGTGTTCGGGTCGGTGTTCACCACCATCTACAGCCTGCGCTTCATCTACGGCGCGTTCGCCCGCAAGGGCCGGAGCGAGCCAAGTCAGCGCGTCGCCGAAATGCACCGTCCGCCAATCATTTTCCTCGTACCGCCCGCGATCCTGGCGCTGGCGGGGCTCGCGTTCGGCGTCTGGCCTACCGGGCTCGACGACGTGCTCGACGACTACTCGGGCACGCTGCCCGGCGGCGGCGACTACCACCTCGCGCTGTGGCACGGCGTGAACGTTCCACTGCTGCTGTCGATCCTGGTGCTGGCCGCTGGCGTCGTCGCGTTCTTCACCAGGAACCGGTTGCGGCGCGCGCGGTTGGGCTACCTCCCACTTGGCAACGCCGACCGCATCTACGACTCGGTGATCCGCGGCACGGACGTCTTTGCGGTCCGGCTCACCGCCCTCACGCAGCGCGGCTCGATCCCCGCCACCCAGGCCGTCATTCTGTCGACGTTGGTACTGCTCCCGACCGCCATGCTGGTGCTCGGCGCACGCAATCGTCCGGAACTGAAATTGTGGGACTCGCCGCTGCAGGCGGTCGTCGGCCTGATCATCCTGGCCGCGGCATTCAGCGCGACGGTTTTGCGCAACCGGCTCGCCGCCGTGCTGGTCGTCGGCGTGACGGGTTACGGCTGTGGCGTGATCTTCGTCTTCCACGGCGCACCCGACCTCGCCCTCACTCAGTTCCTGGTGGAGACGTTGACGTTGGTGATCTTCGTCCTGGTGTTGCGGACGCTGCCCGCGGAAGCCGATCAGGGCAACATCAACCGTCATCGGCTGCCTCGCCTGGCGCTGTCGCTCGCGGTCGGCGCCACGGTGAGCGCGCTCGCCGTGTTCGCGATGGCGGCGCGCACCACCCGGCCGATCGCCGACCTCCTTCCCGACGCCGCCTACTACCGCGGCCAGGGCTCAAACACCGTCAACGTGCTGCTGGTCGACATCCGCGCCTGGGACACCATGGGCGAGATCTCGGTACTCCTGGTGGCGGCAACTGGCGTGGCGTCAATGGTGTTTCGCAACAGGCGATTTGGCAGCGCACCACGGGTGGCCGACGCTGGCCAACCCGACATCGGCCGCATCCCGGTGCTGCCGACCAGCCCTGCCGTCGGCGACATCACCTGGCTGCGCGGCAGCGAGCTTCGCGACCCGCGGTACCGGTCCCTGGTGCTCGAGGTGGCGACGCGAATCATCTTCCCGCTCATCATGGTGCTGTCGTTCTACTTCTTCTTCGCAGGCCACAACACTCCGGGCGGCGGTTTCGCCGGAGGGTTGACCGCGGGGTTGGCGTTGGTGCTGCGCTATCTGGCCGGCGGTCGATTCGAGCTCGGCGAGGCACTCCCGGTCGACGCGGGCAAGGTGCTCGGGGTGGGCCTGGCCCTCTCGGCGGGTACCGCGGTCACGTCGCTGTTCCTGGGCGCACCGGTGTTGTCCTCTGCGGTCTTCGAATTCGACGTCCCCGTGCTCGGCCACATCAAGCTCGTCACGGCACTGTTCTTCGACCTTGGGGTGTATCTGATCGTCGTCGGCCTGGTCTTGGACGTGCTGCGTAGCCTCGGCGCGCGGGTCGACGTGGAGATGGCCCAGCAGAATCAGGCCCGCCGATGACCGCCATCGTGCCGCTGATCCTCATCGGCGGACTGACCACGGCAGGGGTGTATCTCCTGCTCGAACGCAACCTCACGCGAATGCTGTTGGGGCTACTGCTCGTTGGCAACGCCGTCAACATCCTGATCCTGACCGTCGGCGGGCCAGCCGGTAACCCGCCCATCCGCGGCAGAGTCTCCGACGGTCAGACCGCCACCGCAGACCCGTTGGCGCAGGGCATGATCCTGACCGCGATCGTGATCTCGATGGGCATCGCCGCGTTCGTCCTTGCCCTGACCTACCGCTCGTATCGCTTGTCGCGCGACGAGGACGTCGCCAACGACCCAGAGGACACCAGAGTCTCCGAACTGTCCGACAAGTCCGCCGTCGCCATCGACGAAGACCTCGTCACCCACGACCCCCACCGCGACACCGACGCGCCCGACGAACTGGACGCACTGCCGGGACACGAGGGCTCTCGATGAACCTGTCTGCGGTGCTCACCCCGCTTCCCGTCCTCATCCCCACCCTCGCCGCGGCGGTCACGTTGTTCGCGGGCCGCACGCCCCGGTTGCAGCGCTCCATCGCGGTGGCGGCGTTGTCCGCGGTTGTCGCGGTCTGTGCGGCGCTGGTCTACCTCGCCGACCGGGACGGCACCATCGCCGTCCACGTCGGCGGGTGGGGTCAGTCGGTTCCCGGCATGGGACCGCTTGGCATCACGTTGGTGGTGGACCGGCTCTCGTCGCTGATGCTGCTGGTGTCGGCGATCGTGCTGCTAGCCGTCGTGTTCTACGCCATCGGTCAGGGCATCCGCGACGGCGACGAGCGGCAACCGGTGTCGATCTTCCTGCCGACCTATCTGGTGCTGTCCGCCGGCGTGTGCACGGCGTTCCTCGCCGGTGACCTGTTCAACCTGTTCGTCGGCTTCGAGGTGCTGCTGTCGGCGAGCTTCGTCCTGCTGACCATCGGCGCCAGCACCGACAGGGTCAGGGCCGGCATCGCCTACGTGATGGTGTCGATGGTGTCGTCGCTGATCTTCCTGATCGGCCTCGCCATGATCTACGCGGCGGCCGGCACCCTCAACATGGCCGAGCTCTCGCTTCGGCTGGAAGACATCCCGTCCGGCACCCGCAACGCGATGTTCGCCGTCCTGATGGTCGCCTTCGGCATCAAGGCCGCGGTGTTTCCGCTGTCGACCTGGCTCCCCGACTCCTACCCCACCGCACCCGCCCCAGTCACCGCCGTCTTCGCGGGCTTGCTGACGAAGGTGGGTGTCTACGCGATCATTCGGGCCCACTCGCTGCTGTTCCCCGGCGGCGCGCTCGACAACGTGCTGATGGTCGCGGCGTTGGTGACGATGCTCGTCGGCATCTTCGGCGCGATCGCCCAGAGCGACATCAAGCGTCTGCTGTCGTTCACGCTGGTCAGCCACATCGGATACATGGTGTTCGGCATCGCGCTGGGCAGTGAGCTCGGCATGTCCGGCGCGATCTATTACGTCGCGCACCACATCGTCGTTCAGACGACGCTGTTCCTCGTCGTCGGCCTGATCGAGCGGCAGGCGGGGGCGTCGACTCTGCAGCGTCTCGGCGGTTTGGCGGCAGCCAGCCCGCTGCTGGCCCTGGTTTTCTTCATACCTGCGCTCAACCTTGGTGGCATCCCGCCGTTCTCGGGCTTCATTGGAAAGGTGGCCCTGCTCGAGGCGGGCACCCAGGACGCCTCGGTGCTCGCGTGGATCCTGGTCGGGGGCAGCGTCGTGACCAGCCTGCTGACGCTCTACGTGATGGCCAGGGTCTGGACCAAGGCGTTCTGGCGGTCCCGCGCCGACGCCCCAGAGGGAAATCTGGCCGACGTCTCGCCGTCTTCCCTCATCGACGACTCCGGAGAGGACATCGACCATGCCGATCGCGACGACGTCGGACGCATGCCGGTCGGGATGCTGGTGCCGACCGCGGCGCTGATCGCCGTCGGTTTGGCGCTGACGGTGTTCGCCGGTCCGATCTTCGCCTTCAGCGAGCGGGCGGCGGCCGAGGTGCTCGACCGTGGTCAGTACGTATCGGCGGTGTTGAAGCCGTGATGACGCGAACCGTGTTGCTGCGGGCCTGGGTGGTGTGCTGGCTGACGCTGGTGTGGGTCCTGTTGTGGGGCAACGTGTCTGCGGCCAACGTGCTGGGTGGCGTCGCCGTCGCGTTGGTGATCACGCTGCTGTTGCCGCTGCCGCAGGTGCCCGTCGAAGGCAAGCTGCATCCACTGTCGCTGGTCCGGTTGGTCGCGTTGATCGCCTACTACCTGGTGCTGTCGTCGCTTCAGGTGGCGTGGTTGGCGATCAAGCCGGGCCCGCCGCCGCGCAGCGCCGTGCTGCGCGCGCACGTGGCGATCAAGTCCGACCTGGTTCTGGCGTTGACGGTAAGCGTGCTCAACCTGATTCCCGGCGGCATCGTCCTGGAAATCGACCAGACGCGACGCATGATCTACGTGCACGTGATCGACGCGGGCACTGAAAAGTCCGTCGCGCGCTTCTACCGTCAGGTCGCCGACATCGAGCGCTTGATGATCGCGGCGTTCGAGAAGGACGCCGACTGGCGGGCGAGCGCGGAGAGGGAGGCTGAATCGTGAACACCGTGTGGACCATCTCGGCGGTGATGTTGATCGCCGCCATCGCCATCACCATGTTCCGACTGCTCGCCGGCCCTGGAACGCTGGACCGCCTCGTCGCGCTGGACACCTTCGTCGCGGTCACGATGTGCTCGATCGGGACGTGGGCGGCCTACAGCCTGGACACCACCGTGACCTACAGCCTGACGGCATTGGCGTTGATCAGCTTCGTGGGCTCGGTCAGCGTGGCCCGCTTCCGCGTTCGAGACACCGACCGGGCGGACGGTGAGCCCCAATGAGCGGCATCCTCGACGTACTGGCCGGTGTGTTGGTGCTGGCCGGTTCGACGCTGGCCCTGACCGCGGCGATCGGCGTGGTGCGGTTCCCCGACACCCTGTCGCGGATGCACGCCGCCACCAAGCCGCAGGTCCTCGGGCTATTGCTGGTACTCATGGGTGCGGCCCTGCGGCTGCGCGGCCATCCCGACGTCGGGATGTTGATCCTGGCCGGGCTCTTCACCCTCATCACCGCACCGGTGGTTGCCAACCGGGTCGGGCAACTCGCGTATCGGGAGCAGAGCTTCCGCGACGACCTTCTGACCAAGGACGACATGGCGGACCGCCCCGAGGACTGACGTGCCATGTCTCAAGACATCGGTGACAGTTCTGCATCAGGACATCGGTGACACTTCGAGGGTTGTCGGTGGTGACACTTCTACACAGAGGCTTGCGGAAGTGGCTGTCAATGAACCTATCGATCCTCGTGTCCGGTTGGCGATCTCGCAGTGGCCTGATGACGCGCCGCGTGGGGCGGTCTCGACGTTCTGCGCCGAGCATCGCATCTCCCGAAAGTCGTTCTAGGCGTTACGTCAGCGCGCGAAGACCGATGGGCAGGCCGAGGAGCTCGAACCCAATTCTCGGCGGCCGAAGTCGAGTCCGTCGAAGTTAACTGAGGAGGTTAAGCAGCAGGCGGTGGCGGTGCGTGCTGCTCTTGAGGCCTCTGGCCGGGACCATGGTCCGATCAATGTGTACGACAAAATGCGCGCGATGGGCCTGCCTCAGGTCCCTTCCATCGCAGCGTTGGCACGGATCTTCCGTGAGGCCGGCGTGGCTCGTCTTGAGCCGAAGAGGAAGCCTCGCTCGGCATGGCGACGGTTCGTCTACCCGGCCCCGAACGCGTGCTGGCAAGTCGACGCCACCCAGTACGTGCTCACCGGTGGCCGCACGTGTGTGATCTTCCAGCTCATCGACGACCACTCCCGCTACGCGGTGGCCTCCCATGTGGCGTGGTCGGAAACTGCCGAGGCGGCCATCGCAGTGTTTGACAAGGGCGTGGCAGCCTGTGGTGTTCCCGAACGGTTGTTGTCGGACAACGGAATTGCGCTCAACCCTTCGCGGCGCGGCTACCTCGGCCGACTCGTCAAACACCTCTCGCGCCTAGGGGTTCAGGCGATCACCGGCAAGCCCGACAAGCCGACCACCCAGGGCAAGAACGAACGCTTCCATCAGACCTTGTTCCGCTACCTCGACAAGCAGCCGCTAGCCAGCACGCTGGTCGAGTTGCAGGCCCAGGTCGACGTGTTCGACGACATCTACAACAACGAACGTCCCCACCAAGGGCTGCCCGGACGTGTCACACCGCGCACGGCGTGGGAGGCAATCCCCTAAGTTGACCCGCCGCGCCCCAGGCTCGACGCGCCGGTTCTTCCAGCGATCACCACACCGCGCAGGTCTGCGACCACCGAGCTCCCGGCCGGCACCACCGTCGCGACCCTGACCAGCGCCGGCGCGTTGGTCCTCGCCGGAGTTCGCTATCAAGTCGACGGCGGGCGCGGTTTCGAACAGGTCTTGGTGGTCATCGACGGCCAGAAAATCACTGTGGCTGACCTGGACGGCGAAGTCCTCATCGAACACACCCGACCGGCATTGGCGTGAAGTATGTCGGCAACGGACGACCCCGCGGTCCGCGCCCCAAGAACGAGAAACCGTCACCGATGTCCTGAGACATCGACTGTCACCGATGTCCTGATGCAGAAATGTCACCGATGTCCTGAGACATCACACCCCGAGGACTGACGACTTGTCGGTGGTCGAATGTATGTTCGAATCATGTCCGGGGCGGCAGTGCGAGAGGCGTTGGCGGCGTTGCGCGTCGCCTACGACGCGCTGGCGGCCTGCGACGTCGACCTGCTCACCAGCCAAGAACTGTTGGAGACCCTCGACGAGCTCGAGACGCTGACCTGCCAGCTGCCCACCCAATCGCACCGATTGCTGGCCCGGCTCCAGCTGGAGACCACGGCGAAGGAACTTGGCGCCAAGTCCTGGCGGGACGTGCTCAGGATCCGGTGGCGCATCTCGAGCGCCGAGGCCGGGCGTCGACTGACCGATGCCGCGCTGCTAGGACCTCGGGGCGCACTCAGCGGTGAGCCACTCGAGCCGGTGCTCCCCGCGACCGCGAAAGGACAGGCGCTCGGGCTTCTCAACGACGAGCACGTCGAAGTGATCCGCAAGGCGATGGCGCGCATGCCGGGCTTCGTCGACCCGATCACCCGCGGACAGATCGAAGTAGACCTGGTTCGTACGGCAACCAGTGTCGGCCCCAAGGAGTTGAAGGACTCCGCCGACCTGACACTGTTCCTGCTCGACCAGGACGGTCCCCCACCCGACGAGACCGAGCGCGACCGCAAGCGTGGGATGTCGAAGCGCAAACAACGTTACGACGGCATGACGCCGATCTCCGCCAACCTCACCCCCGAGGCATGGGCCGTCTGGGAGGTGATCTTCGCGAAGTACGCCGCACCAGGAATGTGCAATCCGGCCGACGCCGAACCTTGCACCTCCGGGACACCGTCACAGGAGCAGATCGACAACGATCACCGCAGCCTCGCCCAGCGGCAGCACGACGCGATGGTCGCCGTCGGCCGCATCGCCTTGATGAGTGGCAATCTTGGTCGCCTCAACGGGCTGCCGGTGTCGGTGATCATTCGAACCACGTTGCAAGACCTGGAGTCCCGCGCCGGGGTGGGCGTGACGGGCGGCGGCACGGTGATGCCGATCGGCGACGTCGTCCGGCTCGCCGGCCACGCCAACCACTACCTGGCGGTGTTCGACGGCGCCACCGGATCGGCTCTGGATCTGTTCCGGACCCGCCGGGTGGCGTCGGCGGCGCAGCGGATCATGCTGATCGCCCGCGACGGCGGCTGCACCAAACCGTGCTGCACGGTCGGAGCGTATGGCTCGCAGATCCATCACGCCCGGCGCGACTGGGCTGCCGGTGGACTCACCAACGTCGACGATCTGGCCCTGGCCTGCGGGCCCGACAACCGCCTGGTCGACGCCAAGGGCGGCTGGACCACCACCGTCAACGCCAGTGGCGACGTCGAGTGGGCGCCGCCACCGCAGCTGGACACCGGTCAGGCGCGGATCAACCACTACCATCGCCCTGAACGGCTGCTATATCCGACAGACGATGCAGAAGCGCTGTGGCACAACGACGATCCCGATCAGCCCGGTGGACCGGCGCCGCCCGCGGACCAGGTGGCGTGAGTGATCCGGGCCGTCGGGCAGGCCCGGGATACGGACGCGCCCTCCGGTCGGTCGGCAGACTAGTCGGGCGCTCCACCCTCGGCGAGCTGAAACTCGATCATCGCGGCGACGGTCTCGACGGCGTCCCGCAATGCGTCCAACCGCTTCTCCGCAGAGGGTGCCGCGAGCACCGCGTAGCGGTCGGCCTGGCCCATCGGCACGCGGGACGACAACGCGTACAACCGCTTTCCGGCGTCGTCTCCGGGTTCCGGCTCGCCGAGCAGCTCGGAACGCGACGGAAGTGTCGCCTCCTGCGCGGCGGCGACCTGTTCGAAGATCGCCATCAGGCGGTCCTCCACCACGGCGATGTCGTCACCGGTGACGGTCGGGCCCGGCTCGTCGGGCCACACCTCGACGTCGGCGCGCGGGTACGGGTCGTCGTCGAGCCACGACGTCACGCGGATCCGCTGCCGCATCTCGCATGCCAAGAGGTAGCGGCCCTCACCAAGGTCCTGGTAGTCCACGATGTGCGCCATCGAGCCCACGTCGCATCGGGCGTCCTCGCCGCCGACCTCACGCCCCGCGGCGATCAGGACCACGCCGAACTCGCGTGCACCGTCCAGGCATTCGCGGACCAGTGCGCCATAGCGGGGCTCGAAGATTCGAAGCGGCAGGTCTTCACCCGGCAGGCGCACGGACTCCAGCGGGAACATCGGGCTGATCGTCACAGGTGTCGGTTACCCGCCCGCGAACCTACAGAACCAGCTCGGCGATGAGCGCGTCCACGACGGCCTTCAGATTGCCGTCGTTGTCATCGGCCACCTGTCGCTGGCGCTGATACGACGCGCCCGTCTGGTAAATGCTGGAGACCTGCGCCAACTCGTCCGCACAGCCCAACGACTTCGCGACCGGTTCCAACTTGTTCAGCAGGTCGTCGAGATCCTCGGTGACCAGGCGCTCGTTGCTGTCCTCGTCGAGAATGATGACCGCGTCGAGGCCGTAACGCGCGGCCCGCCACTTGTTCTCCTGGACGTGCCACGGCGGCATCGTCGGCAGGTGTTCGCCCGCGTCGAGGCGGCGGTCCAGGTCGACGATCAAGCAGTGGGTCAGCGCCACCAAGGCTCCGAGTTCGGCGATGTTGGAGATTCCGTCGAAGATGCGCACCTCGATGGTGCCCAGATGAGGCGAAGGCCTTATGTCCCAACGGATTTCGTTCATGTGATCGATGATGCCGGTCTTCTTCTGATCATGAACGAACTGCTCGAACTGCGACCACTCCTGGAAGTGGAAGGGCAGGCCCGCGGTCGGCAACTGTTGGAACATCATCGCCCGGTTGCTGGCGTAGCCGGTGTCGCTACCGTCCCAGTACGGCGACGAGGCCGACAGCGCCAGCAGGTGCGGGTAGTGGTTGAGCAGCGAGGTAATGATCGGCATGACCTTGTGTGCCGAGGAAACCCCGACGTGCACGTGCACGCCCCAGATCAGCATTTGCCTGCCCCACCACTGGGTGCGCTTGATCAGCTCGGCGTAGCGCGGCGCGTCGGTCAACTGTTCGGCCGACCATTTGGCGAACGGGTGGGTGCCCGCGCAGAACAGCTCCATCCCGCGGGCCCGCACGATCCGGCGGGCCGGCGCGAGAGTCGCCCGCAGATCGTCCATCGCCTCGGCCGAGTTGTCACAGATCCCCGTGACGACTTCCACGGTGTTGCGCAGCAATTCCTTGTGGACGTGCGGACTCTCACCGATTTCGGCGATCACCGCGGCCGCTTCGTTGCTCAGCTCACGCGTCTCGGGGTCGACGAGCGCGAACTCCCACTCGACCCCGATGGTCGGCCGGGCCGACCCCTTGAAGTCGATCCGCTGGGGCCGCGGACCGACCGTCGACTCACTCGGGGGAAATGACACCGCACGCCACCCGCTTGCCGGCGTCGCCGGTGGCCATCGTCATCTCGTCGGGGCCGGGCGTGCCGTTCACCTGCTGGTAGCGCTCCGGCGGGATGTTGGCGAAGTTGTCGGCCTTCTCGTGGATGATGATGGCCGTCTTGGTGCCGGCCTCCAGATCCGCCGCGGTGAAGGCGTCGGTGGTGGTCACCGACATCGCCGAACCGTCGGCACGCACCTGCAGCGAGGAGAGATCGCCGCTGGCCGGATGCCCGGAGTGGCCGCCGACCTGAAAGTGTGCACCCGCGGAGTTAAAGTCGGCGGGCGCGCCGCCGGTCGGTGCGACAGAGGCCGGCTCGCACTTGCCAACCGAGTGGATGTGCATGCCGTGGAAGCCGGGCGTCAGCTGCCCCGACGCGGTGGTCTTGACGGTGACCGTGGCGTACCCGCCGGAGAATACGAACTCCGCGGTTGCCACCGAGGTGCCGTCGGCGGTCTTCAGATCGGCGGTGAGCGTCTCGCCGGTCGTGGTCGCGGTGCTGCCCTCTGCACCTTCGCCCTCCTCGCCAGCGCCAGCCGGCGGCGGGGAACCGGTCCACACCGGCGGAGTGGTTCCAGGCTGCGTGGCGACCGGCTCATTGGGGGCGCATGCAGCCGCGATGGGAACGATGAGTGCCGCGGCGGCAAGAAGGCGAAGCGGGGCAGAGATCGGCATGCCGGAAAGCCTAACCGGTGACTGCCACGATCACGCCGGGCGGTTGTTCTGCGACCGCGGGTGTCCTTGGTTCAACGGGCGCGCCGAGCAGCGTGCCGATCTCGTCGGCGGCTTCCTTCTCCCCTGGCGCCTCGCCGAAGTACACGGTCGTCGCGGTGACACCCTCGAGCGTGAGGTTCCCGGTTTCGGTGACGTTCCACTCCGCGTCGCGCAGTCGGGTGGCTGTCTGATCGGCCAGGCCGGCGATCTCGGAGGTGTTGAACACCCGAACGTCGGGCTTGGCGGCGGGTTCGGGGGTCTCCGACGTCGGAGCCGCGGTGGTGGTCGCGGTGGTGGTGGCACCGGCCGAGCTGGCGTCGTCGTCATCGCTGGAGCCGAGGGCCTGGAAGCCGACCAACAGAAACACGACACCGAGAAACAGCAGCACCATGACCATGGCGCGCAGCGGCAACCCGGAGGAGTCTCGTTGATTCATCGCACTCACTGTATCGAGCCGCCCCCGTAGGGCGAAAACCGTTAGGTACCGATCACGTCACGTCGAAGCCGAGGCGGCGCGCGGCCCGGGCCTTTTGCCGACTGGCCCGCACGCGTCGGAGTCGCTTCACCAGCATGGGATCGGCGGCGAGGGCCTCGGGACGGTCGACCAGTGCGTTGAGCACCTGGTAGTAGCGCGTCGCCGACATGGAGAAGAGTTCTTTGATCGCGTCTTCCTTGGAACCCGCGTACTTCCACCACTGGCGTTCGAACGCAAGGATGTCATGTTCGCGGCGGGTCAAGCCGTCGGCGAGAGCCTGGTCGTCCCCGGACTTTTCAGTCCGCGCAATGGCGCCGTCCATTTGCTCTGTGGACCCTTCCAAACACTCAAGACATTCCGGTGGTGACGGCCCACATTCAACCACGGCAGACCCGTCGGAGCCGTGACCCTTGCCCGCGAGTCGGCGGCTGAGAGCCCGCCCACTAATCTTCTCCGCATGGCCGTCGTACCCATCCGCATCGTGGGAGATCCCGTCCTGCACACTGCGACCAGTCCCATCCCCGTCGGTGACGACGGATCGCTGCCCGCAGATCTGGCGAGTCTCATCGAAGATCTATACGACACGATGGACGAAGCCAACGGTGTCGGGTTGGCCGCCAACCAGATCGGGGTCTCCAAGCGCGTGTTCGTCTACGACTGCGCCGACGAGCGCGGTCGCGCGACCCGCCGTCGTGGCGTGATCGTCAACCCGGTGCTCGAGACGTCCGAGATTCCCGAGACGATGCCCGATCCCGACAACGACGACGAGGGTTGTCTGTCGGTTCCCGGCGAGTCGTTCCCGACCGGCCGTGCCAGCTGGGCGCGCGTGACGGGACTCGACGCCGACGGAACGCCCATCACGCTGGAGGGCAACGGCTTGTTTGCCCGGATGCTGCAGCACGAGACCGGACACCTCGACGGGTTCCTCTACGTCGACAAGTTGATAGGCAGGCATGCCCGCGCGGCGAAGCGGGCGGTGAAGTCCAACGGCTGGGGTGTGCCAGGGCTGTCGTGGACGCCTGGCGAGGATCCCGACCCGTTCGGGCACTGATGCTTCCGCCCGCCGACTGCACGCTTGTTGACGGCCGCACTCGCGATTCGTGTACACGAAGCGTGCACTCGGCGCGTGATGCCTGAGCTACCGCCGGTCGGCACCAGGATCAGCCTGCGATACCGCCTGCCCGCGGGTTCGGTGCCGCCGATGAGCGACGTCGTCGGGCACCTGCGCGAGGTCGGACCGACGCTTCTGGTCGAGACCAAGGCCGGTGACGTGGTGACGGTCTCGACGGCCGACGTGGTGTCGATCAGGCCGCTGTCGGCCGCGCCCGTGCGCAATCGCGACATCCGCAACCTCGAACATGCCGCGGCGCTGGGCTGGCCCGGGGTCGAGCACGAGTGGCTCGACGGCTGGCTGCTGCGGTTCGGACACGGCGTCACCAGGCGGGCGAACTCGGCGGTTCCGCTGCTGCCCACACCCGGCGAGCACCTCGACGAAATTGCAAACTGGTACGCCGCACGGGGGATGCCTCCGCTGCTTGCCGTACCCGACCGACTCTTCCGTCTCCCGCCCGATCAGCCGGCCGACGGTGAGAACGTCGTCATGACACGGCAATTGACCGACGGCAACGTCAGCACATCGATGTCGTTGACGCCCAGGCCGGACGACGCGTGGTTGCGCCTGCATCCCCGGCAGGTGCCTGTGGACGTGCTCACCGCGGTAGTCGACGGCGTGGTCGCGTTCGGGACCCTCGAGGACGCCGCGGTCGGTCGGGTGGCCGTCACCGTGGCGCCCGACGGAACCCGGTGGGCCGGGCTGTCGTCGGTGCACGTCGCGGAGTCCACCCGCCGTCGCGGGCTGGCGCGGACGCTGTGCGAGGGACTGCTGGGGTGGGCCTTCGAGCAGGGCGCGACCCGCGCCTACGTGCAGGTTCTTGCCGACAACGCCCCCGCGACGCAGCTCTACGCGTCGACGGGGTTCGGCGAGCATCACCGCTCCCGGTACGTGTCGCTAGGGTAACCGCGTGCGAATCGCCACCTGGAACGTCAACTCCATCCGCTCCCGAATCGATCGGGTCACCAGCTGGCTGGAGCGCGCCGACGTCGACGTGTTGGCCATGCAGGAAACGAAGTGCAAGGACGACCAGTTCCCGACGATGCCATTCGCCGCGCTGGGCTACGAGGTGGCGCACGTCGGGCACAGCCAGTGGAACGGCGTCGCGATCGCGTCGAGGGTCGGGCTCGACGACGTCGCGCTCGGCTTCGAGGGCCAGCCCGCGTTCAACGACGCCGACGAGGCCAGGGCGATCGGCGCGACGTGCGGCGGGGTGCGGGTCTGGAGCCTGTACGTACCCAACGGCCGCACGGTCGAGGACCCGCACTACACGTACAAGCTGGAATGGCTTGCCGCCCTTGACAAGACGTCCTCCGGTTGGCTGACAGAAGACCCGACGGCGCCGATCGCACTGGTCGGCGACTGGAACATCGCGCCGACCGACGACGACGTGTGGGACGTCGAGGTCTTCAAGGGCAGCACCCACGTCACCGAGCCGGAGCGGGCGGCGTTCCGGTCCATCGAGGGTCGGTTCGCCGACGTGGTCCGGCCGTTCACACCGCCGCCGGGCAACTTCACCTACTGGGACTACACGCAGCTGAGATTCCCCAAGCGCCAAGGCATGCGGATCGACTTCATCCTCGGCTCGGAGGCGCTGGCCGCCCGGGTGACACACGCCGAGATCGCGCGCGACGAGCGCAAGCCCGGCAAGAAGGGCACGCCAGCGCCGAGTGACCACGCACCAGTGTGGGTGGATCTGGACGGCTAATCACGCCGCGTTGTCGGCGCCGGCCTCCGAGCCGTAGCGGCCCGGGTTGAACAGCGACGCCGCCGCACCGAGCAGCATCATGACCGCGGCGGCGATGAACACCACGCTCAGCCCGGAGTGGAACGGTTCGGTGATGAGCTGCGGGAAGAACGTCTTCCCGGTCAGCACGTCGGCGTTGACGCCGGGTTGCGTCAGCGCACCCGACGGCCCGAGCAACTCGCCCATCGGGTTGTAGCCGAGGAACGCCGCGAACAGGCTGCCCACCGGCGGCAGGTTCGCCACGTCGTTGGCGACGGAGGACGAAACTCCCTGCGCCTGAAGTCCATTGCTCATCGCCGACGGCAAGGTGTTGGCCAGGCCGACGACCATCAGGGAGAAGAAGACGCCGATCGACAGTGACGAGCCCGCGTTGAAGAACGTTGCGCGGACGCCCGAGGCCGCACCGCGCTGGGCGGCGGGCACGCTGGACATGATCGCCGCGGTGTTGGGTGCGGTGAAGATGCCGCCGCCAAGACCGTTGAGGAAGACCAACACCGCGAACACCCAGTAGTCGAAGTTCACCGGGATCAACACCAGCGCTATGAAGGTCGCGGCCATCAGCAGCATGCCGCCGACGGTGAACGGTCGGGCGCCGAAGCGATCCGACAGCGAGCCGGCGATGGGTCCGGCCACCAGGAAGCCGACGGTAATGGGGAGCAGATAGATGCCCGCCCACAGCGGGGTGGACTCGAAGCTGTAGCCGTGCAACGGAAGCCAAATGCCCTGCAGCCAGATGATGAGCATGAACTGCAGGCCGCCGCGGCCCATCGACGACATCAGGCCGGCGAGGTTGCCCATGCCGAACGAGGCGGACTTGAACAGCCGGATGTCGACCATCGGCGAGTCCACGTGCAGCTCGATGAAGCAGAATGCCACCAGTAGCAGCAAGCCAATTCCGATGGCGCCGAGCACCATTGGGTTTGTCCAGCCGGTGGAGTTGTCACCGTAGGGCTGGATGCCGTAGGTGATGCCTGCGAGTAGCACCGTCAACCCGAGCCCGAAGGTCAGCGTGCCAGGCCAGTCCAGCTTTCCGGGGGTGCGGGCACCGAGCTCGCGCAGCGACCGGATGCTCCAGATGGTGCCGAGGATGCCGATCGGCACACCGACCCAGAAGATGGCCTTCCAGTGCCATTCGGACAGAAATCCGCCGATCAGCAGACCGAGGAACGAGCCGGCGACGGCCGAGACCATGTTGACGCCGAGGGCCATGCCGCGCTGGTTGGCGGGGAACGCGTCGGTGAGGATCGCCGAAGACGAGGCCATCAGCATCGCACCGCCGACGCCTTGGATCACGCGCCAGCCGATCAGCCACAGGGCACCAGCGCCCAGGTGGAACGGGTCGAACGACAGCGCGACCGCGGCGACGGTGAACACGACGAAGCCCCAGTTGTAGATCTTCACCCGGCCCAACATGTCGCCGAGCCGACCGAAGGGGACCACCAGCACCGCGGTGACCACCAGGTAGCCCATCAGCATCCACAGCAGGTAGCTGACATTGCCGGGCGCCAAGGGGTTCAGACCGATGCCGCGGAAGATCGCGGGCAGCGAGATCAGCACGATGGAGGCGTTGATAGTGGCCAGCAGCGTGCCAAGTGTGGTGTTGGACAACACAACCCACTTGTAGTGCGGGTGGTCGTGGTCCATCCGACGCCGTCGGGTGGCGGTTTCGGCGAGCGCTTCGTCGGTCTTCGTCATCTCGATCTCAGTCGTCATCAGTTCGCTTCACGTATCGACAATCGGTGCACGGAGCCGCCCCGGCGGCGACATCCGCTCTAGCGGGCCACATTGCCCCAAAACACATATGTTAGCTATACAAAACATCTCATGGCAATTCCTATTCCCCACTCCCCTCGCGCGTCGGCCAGATCCTGAGGTACGTTGACTTCCGTCCGCGCGGGAGCGCACGCAAGTGCGCTGAGAGGACGGCTAGAGCGCCGTCGACCGTATGAACCTGACCGGGTAATGCCGGCGTAGGGAGTATTGAGATGAGTCCTGTTGTCGACCCCGTTTCCGTCACCACCGGCGCCATCACCGGAAGCACGAAGGTCTACCGAGAACTTCCCGATGGGGGCCGAGTGCCCCTTCGCCGGGTCAACCTGACCAACGGCGAGCACCTCGACCTGTACGACACGTCCGGTCCGTACACCGACCCGACGGCCGTGATCGACCTGTCGGCGGGCCTCCCGGGGCGGCCGGGTGTGGTCACCGACCGCGGCACCCAACTGCAGCGCGCCCGCGCCGGCGAGGTGACCGCCGAAATGGCGTTCATCGCCGAACGCGAAGGCGTCCCGGTCGAATTGGTGTGCGACGAAGTCGCACGCGGCCGGGCCGTCATCCCCGCCAACCACAACCATCCCGAGAGCGAGCCGATGATCATCGGCAAGGCCTTCGGAGTGAAGGTGAACGCCAACATCGGCAACTCGGCGGTGACGTCATCGATCGCTGAAGAGGTCGAGAAGATGGTGTGGGCCACCCGCTGGGGTGCCGACACCATCATGGATCTGTCCACCGGCAGCGACATCCACGCCACGCGCGAGTGGATCCTGCGCAACTCGCCGGTTCCCGTCGGGACCGTCCCGCTCTACCAAGCCCTCGAAAAGGTCAACGGCGACCCGACCGCTCTGACGTGGGAAACCTACCGCGACACCGTGATCGAGCAATGCGAGCAGGGCGTCGACTACATGACCGTGCACGCAGGCGTGCTGCTGCGGTACATCCCGCTCACGGTGAACCGGGTGACGGGCATCGTCAGCCGCGGCGGGTCGATCATGGCGGCGTGGATGCTCGCCCGGCACACCGAGTCCTTCCTCTACACCCACTTCGCCGACCTCTGCGAAATCCTGGCCCGCTACGACGTGACGTTCTCCCTCGGCGACGGGCTGCGTCCCGGGTCGATCGCCGACGCCAACGACGAGGCGCAGTTCGCCGAACTGCGGACCCTCGGAGAGCTGACCAAGATCGCCAAGGGCCACGGCGTCCAGGTGATGATCGAGGGCCCCGGCCACGTGCCGATGCAGAAGATCGTCGAGAACGTCCGGCTCGAGGAGGAGCTGTGCGAGGAGGCGCCGTTCTACACGCTCGGCCCGCTCACCACCGACATCGCGCCCGCCTACGACCACATCACCTCGGCGATCGGTGCGGCCATCATCGCCCAGGCCGGCACGGCGATGCTCTGCTACGTCACCCCGAAGGAACACCTCGGGCTACCCGATCGCAAGGACGTCAAGGACGGAGTCATCGCGTACCGAATCGCCGCTCACGCAGCCGATTTGGCCAAGGGCCATCCCCGCGCCCAGCAGCGCGACGACGCCCTGTCGAAGGCGCGCTTCGAATTCCGCTGGTACGACCAGTTCGCCCTGTCGCTGGACCCGGACACCGCCAGGGAGTACCACGACGAGACGCTGCCCGCCGCGCCAGCGAAGACCGCGCACTTCTGCTCGATGTGCGGGCCCAAGTTCTGCTCGATGCGGATCAGTCACGACGTGAGGGACGCTTACGAGAAGGGCATGGCTGCCAAATCCCAGGAGTTCGCCGACCACGGCAACCGCATCTATCTACCCTTGAGCACGTGAACTTCCTTCCGCTGACCCCGCCGGGGCAGGCTCCGCTGCGTGTGATGACCATCGCCGGCACCGACTCCGGTGGTGGTGCGGGCATTCAGGCCGACCTGCGCACGTTCGCTCTGCTCGGCGTGCACGGCTGCGTGTCGGTCGCCGCCGTCACGGTGCAGAACTCGGTGGGCGTCAAGGCCTTTCACGAAATCCCCGTCGACGTGGTGGCCGGGCAGATCAGGGCCGTCGCCGAGGACATCGGCATCCAGGCCGCAAAGACGGGCATGCTGGCGTCCTCGGAGATCATCGGCGCCGTCGCTGAGACGTGGCGCGACCTGGCTGCCGAGGGCTTGGCGGCACCGTTGGTCGTGGATCCGGTGTGCGCCTCGATGCACGGCGACCCGCTGCTTCACCCCTCGGCGCTGGACGCCATGCGCAACGAGCTCTTCCCGTTGGCCACGCTGGTCACCCCGAACCTCGACGAGGTGCTCCTCATCACCGGAATCGAGGTCGTGGACGCCACCACCCAGCGCGACGCGGCCAAGGCCCTTCATGCCCTCGGGCCGAAGTGGGCGCTGGTCAAGGGCGGGCACCTTCGGTCGTCGTCGCACAGCCCCGATCTCCTGTTCGACGGCACCGACTTTCACGAGTTCGACACCGAGCGCATCGACACCCCCCACGATCACGGCGCGGGTGACACGCTGGCCGCCGCGACGGCGTCGGCGTTGGCCCACGGCTACTCGATGCCCGATGCGGTGGCCTTCGGCAAGCGCTGGATCACCGAATGTCTGCGCGCCGCATACCCGTTGGGGCATGGGCACGGCTCGGTGTCGGCACTCTTCCGGCTCGCCACGTGAGCTTCGAGGCCATCGCGGGCGTCGCCCACGCCCCGGCGGGTGAGGCCACCGGCATCGTCCTGTTGACCCACGGCGCTGGCGGCAACCGAGAGTCGCCGATGCTGATCAGGCTGTGCGACGAATGGGCGGCGCGTGGCTGGCTGGCGGTGCGCTACGACCTCCCGTTCCGTCGGCGTCGCCCCAAGGGTCCGCCGTCGGGCTCGGCGGCCTCCGATCAAGCCGGCGTCGGTGAGGCGGTTGCGCTGGCCCGTTCGCTGACGGCGGGGCCCGTGCTCGTCGGCGGCCATTCCTACGGTGGCCGGATGACGTCGATGGCGGTCGCCGACGGGTTGGCCGTCGAGGTGTTGACGCTGTTCTCCTATCCGCTGCATCCGCCGGGCAAGCCCGAACGCGCGCGCACCGAACACCTTCCCCGCATCACCGTTCCAACGGTGTTCACCCACGGCACCTCCGACCCGTTCGGCACGATCGACGAAATTCGGTCGGCCGCCGCCCTCGTCGCGGGTCCCAACGAGGTGGTCGAGGTGACGGGTGCCCGCCACGATCTCGGCTCGAAGACGCTGAACGTCCCTGCGTTGGCCGTCGACGCCGCACTCCGGTCATTGCGGCCCTGATCCTGCTATCTTCCGGGGATGACCTGGCCGTCGGGAGACCCGAATCAGCCGCCTGCGTACCAGCACCCCGCTCCGCAGTACCCGCCGCCGCCACCACTGCCCTATCAGCAGAATCCGTACGGTCCTCCTGGGCAGTACGGCCAGCCGCAGCCCGGCTACTCCTATGCTCCGCCACCGAAGAAGTCCCGCAAGGGACTGATCATCGGGCTGTCGGTGGGCGCCTTCCTGCTCGCCGCCTGCGTGGTGGGGGCCGCGGTGTTCTTCATCGTCGCCACCAAGGACAAGGTCATCGCCACCGATCTGGCCGTCGGCGACTGCCTCACCGAGATCCCCGACGCCTCCCTGGTCCAGTTGGTGCCCAAGACCGACTGCAGCCAGCCGCATGCCGGTGAGGCATATGCGGTCCTGACCATGCCCGACGGCGCCTACCCCGGTGAAGCGGTCATCACCGACTGGCAGAACAAGTGCCCCGACGAACTGGAGTCGTACTCTCCGTCCGCCATGGAGGACTCGTCGGTCGGGGTGTTCGTGCTCTACCCCACGGCCGAGACGTGGGGCCAGGGTGACCGGGCCATCGTCTGCATCGCCACCACCGAGGACAAGCGCAGCGGATCCATCAAGGGCTGACGGGCCGAACTGGCACTCCCGGTACCTGAGGTACCGTCTTGCCATGACTTCGGAGTACGCCTGGGGCGAGCGAAGCGACGGGGGAAATTACGACGCAGTCATCGTCGGAGCAGGGTTCGCGGGAATCGGCGCAGCCATTCAGCTCAAGCGCAACGGCATCGACGACTTCGTCATCCTTGACCGCGAGGACGACCTCGGCGGCACCTGGTACGTCAACCACTACCCCGGCCTCGCCGTGGACGTGCCGACCACGACGTACTCGTACTTCTTCGAGCCCAACCCAAACTGGTCACGCCTGTTCACCCCGGGCCCGGAGATCAAGCAGTACGCCGACGACGTCGCCGACAAGTACGACGTCCGCAAGCACATGCGTTTCAACACCACCGTCGAGGGTGCCCGCTGGGACGAGGACGCCAGCCACTGGCGGATTGCCTTGGCCGGCGGTGCGACGCTAACCGCCCGCTACCTCATCACCGCAACGGGATTCCTGTCCCAGCCCGCGATGCCCGACATTCCTGGCATCGCCGACTTCGCGGGCAAGGTCGTACACACCACCCAGTGGGAGGACGACTTCGACCCCGAGGGACGCCGCATCGCGGTGATCGGCACCGGCGCCACCGCCGTGCAGCTGATCCCCGAACTCGCCAAGCAGGCCGCGGACGTCACGGTCTACCAGCGCACCCCGATCTGGGTGGTGCCGAAGATCGACGTACGGTTCAGCGAGCGGACCAAGCGGCTGTTCGCGCGAATCCCGTTGACCCAGCGCGTCCTTCGTTGGTTGACCGATTCGATCTACGAGGTGATGGTGTCAGTCGGCGTGCGGCACTACCGCACCTTCCGCGGCCGGTTCAACATCTCGGCGGCCGACCTGTCCCGACTGCATCGGTTCGCGGTGATCCGCGACCCCGATCTGCGTCGCAGGCTGACGCCGGACTACGACTTCGGCTGCAAGCGCCCGACATTCTCGAACGGGTACTACCGGGCGTTCACCAAGCCGCACGTGCACCTGCAGGACGCGGGCATCGACCACATCGTCGCCGACGGCATCGTGGGCAAGGACGGTACGAAGAACGTCATAGACACCCTGGTGCTGGCGACCGGATTCGACCTGTGGGAGGCCAACTTCCCCGCGATCGAGGTCATCGGCCGCGAGGGTCGGGATCTGGGAAAGTGGTGGCGCGACACCAGGTTCCAGGCCTATCAGGGTGTGTCGATGCCGTACTTCCCGAACTACTTGAGCTTGGCGAGCCCCTATGCGTTCCTCGGATTGAACTTCTTCAACACGATGGAATACCAGATGCAGCTGATGGGTCGGCTGTTGACCGAGGTGAAGCGGCGCGGTGCGACGACGTTCGAGGTGACCGAGGAAGCCAACGCCGCGTTCCTCGACCGGATGACCGAGCTGCTCGGCGACTCGCTGTTCACCAACGGCAACTGCGGCAGCGCCCATTCGTACTACTTCAACCCGGCGGGCGAACCGACCCTGCTGCGGCCGTCGTCCACCGAGACGGCCATCAAGGAAGCATCCGAGTTTCCGTTGACCGACTACCAGATTGCCTGACGAGAGGATCGGTACGTGCCGCAAGAGCAGAGTTCGAAGTCAGCCACGTTCGCCGGATTGGCCTTGGCCGGGACGGGCGTAGCGCACTTCGTCCGCCCGGAGCTGTTCGAGGGCATCACGAAGTCGGCGTTCCCCAACGACACGGCGCGCTTCCTCAAGATCAACGGCGGCCTCGAGACGGCACTGGGCCTCGGCGTCGCCCTGCCGCAGACCAGGAAACTGGCCGTGGTCGGATTGCTCGGATACGGCGGCTACCTGGCCGTCAACGCCATCCGCAATCGCTGACCCGCGCCCGCTGGTACAGGCGCTCAGCTAACTGTCAGCCCAGCGTCCCCGGGTTTCGGTCACGCGGCAGTTAACCTGCTGAACGTGCCCGATGTGACCAGAGTGACGGATGGGACCATGCTGTCCCGGCGCAACGTCCTCATGGGCGTCGTCGCATCGGCGGCGGGCATCGCTCTGGTCCGCTGCGGCGCGGGTGGGGCGAGCCACGCCGCACCGGCGACCGCCCCCACGCCGCCGGTCGGACTGCCGACGCCACCGCCGTGGCCCGAGCTGCTCCCCGCTCCGCCACCGCAGACGCGGATCGCGCTTCCCGGCGGTGGGGTGCTCAGCGCCCTGCCCGGTCCCGGCGATCTGCTCTCACTGACCCTCGACGACGGCGTCGACACCGGGGTGGTGCGGGCGTACGCCCAGCTGGCCAAGGACACCGGCATCCGCCTGACGATGTTCGTCACCGGCGTGTACGCGTCGTGGACCGACAACCGCGACCTGTTGCTGCCCCTGGTGGAATCCGGTCAGATCCAGCTGGGCAACCACACCTGGATCCATCC
>Ga0247732_10000180_pt1 | contig 39133 bp, 39 predicted proteins | sample UWRJL163409C2_FD_180940 | JGI IMG/M metagenome (GOLD analysis project Ga0247732, IMG submission 180940) | Plant litter microbial communities from Arlington Agricultural Research Station in Wisconsin, United States - UWRJ-L163-409C-2 | ecosystem: Environmental > Terrestrial > Plant litter >...
GAGCGACCGCGCGCCGGGCGAGGCGTTCGTCAGTGACCGCGCGCCGCGACCGAGCTCGGCCGCCGAGGGCGCGCTGCGTCAGAAGCTGGCGCGCAGGCTGACGCTCGACATGAGCCCCAACGCCGTGGCGGTCTCGCGACCGTTCTTCGACCGGGCGGAGGTATGGCCCGACATCGTCATCCCCGAGCTGAAGGTGGCGATCGAGTACGACACCATCGGCAAGTTCGGCCTCGAGCACGTGGGCACCCGTGAGGCCGTCGACCGCCGCAAAGATCGGCTGCTGCGCGAGGTCGGGTGGCAGGTCATCCGCATCCGCTGCGGCGCCCTGCAACCGCTCGGCCCGCACGACGTGGCGGCATCCGGGGTGAATGCCGCGCTGATCGAGCGGGTGCTCGACGAACTCCGGGCCATTCGCGGTGCGTTGTTCGTCGAGGCGTACCTCGCCTGAGCCCGAGCGAACCCGGCCGACACCCCGGAATGACCTACTTGAGTTCGCCGCGGCGGGAGTAGATGAGCGTCACGAAGCCGTAGCCGAACAGGCCGCCGCCGACCCACGTCAGAACGTGGAGCGCGGAAGGGCCGCCGTTGAGGTCGAGGACGAGGCCGATCGCCCCCATCACGATGCCGATGATGACCATGGTGACGCCGATTGAGCGGCGAGTCGCGGTGTTCATGACGACGAGCATAGTGACGTGTCGAGCGGGCGTCACGCACTCATTTCGAGGCAGGTGCGGGGTCGGGCAGGTGCTCGGCGAGGGTGAGCAGCTGCCGGCTCGTCCAGTTCGACCACTGCTGCGGCGACCAGCCCCGTGAGCGAGTGAAGTGCAGGTAGGCGTCGGCCCCGGTGACGTAGCTGAGCACGTCGGCTGCGGCGGCGACGCTCGATTCGGGGATGCGGCCACGGCCCGCGAACCAGTGCGCCGCGATGGTCATGTCCCGGTGGCGGCGCTGCTCGAGCTCGTCGTAGGCCGCTCGCACGGCCGTATCCGCGTCGGCCGCCGCGGACATCGCCTTGACGATGCCCGCGGCGCGCTGATTCGCCGCTCCGAGGAACTCGACGTAGCGCCGGACTGCCGTCTCGAAATCGGGCTCGCCCATGATCGCCGCCATGGACGGCCGGTCGGCGAGGGAGTGCGCGCCCTCGTCTCCGGCGAACGCCACCTCGAAGGCGGCGATCAGAAGAGAGTGCTTGCCGCCCTGCTGTTGAACGGTCGGGAGGGACACCTTCGCCTCGTCGGCGATCGCCCGGAGCGACGTGGCGGCGTAGCCGTCGCGCACGAACAGTTTCCCGGCGGCCGCGATGATCGCCGCTCGCGTCGAGGCGGCATCCGCCTCTCGTCGGGGTGAGCGGTATGCGCGGGCCATGGCAACGACGCTACCGGTGATGGCGAGGGGTGTAGGCGGAAGTTCCGGGTGCGCGGCTCGGCCCGGCCGAATATCGTGTCTCCATGAGCCCAGACCGCGTTCTCGCCCCGCAGCAGCCCACCGACGGTTCCAAGCTGAAGGGGCCGGCGTCGTACTTTCCGAGCATCGAGAAGACCTACGGCAAGCCGATTCAGGAGTGGCTCGACCTCGTGAGCGCGCAGCTCGCCGACAACACGCACATGCAGGTGGTGTCGACGCTGAAGGCGGACCACGGCCTGGGCCATGGTCACGCCAATGCGATCGTCGCCTACGTGAAGGCAGCCCGGGGCTAGCGAGCTCGTCGCGCTGTCTCGATGAGCTCCTCCGACACGGTCCACAGTCGTCGAGCATCGGCGAGATCGTTCAGCGGCGCCCAGAACGGCAGCAGGGTCGGCGGCCCTCCGACCGCGCGCTTCGGGCCGAAGAACTGGTCGCCGCGCGAGTCGGGGCCCGTCGCGGCCAGGAGGGCGGGAAGCGCGGCGCTCTCCGGCGTTCCTGTGACACCGATGCGGGTGAGCAGAAGGATCAGGCGGCGCTCGGGAGTCGTTCGGTCGCGGCCCATGCCGGGCTGGGCGGCGAGCAGATTCGTGGGCGAGACCCCCGGGTGCGCGAGGTTGCTGCTGATTCCCCAGCCATTCGCGCGACTCTGCGCATCCAACTCTCGGGCGAACAGCCCCACGGCGATCTTCGACGCGGAGTAGGCCTTCATGACGTCGTAGTTCTTCTGCGAGTCGATGTCGTTCCAGTCGATGGCACCGCTGCGGGCCGCGACGCTGGTCTGGTGGGTCACCCGCGCCTTGCCGGCCTGCAGAAGCGGCAGCAGGCCCAGCGTGAGCGCGACGTGGCCAAGGTGATTCGTGCCCAGCTGCAGCTCGAAGCCGTCTGTCGTCACCTGGCGCTGCGGCGGGCGCATGACGCCGGCGTTGTTGATCAGGATGTCGATGGGTCGCCCGTTCGAGATCAGCTCGGCCGAGAAGGCTGCGACGGAGTCGAGGGAGGAGAGATCGAGGGAGCTGGTGGTCACCGTCGCGCCGGCTGCGGCTGAGCGGATGCGCGCGGCCGCCGCTTCGCCCTTGTCGCGCGAGCGAATGGGCATCACGACGTCGGCGCCGGCCCGGGCGAGGCGGGTCGCGATGACGAAGCCGATGCCGTCGCTGGCGCCGGTCACGACGGCGAGCCTGCCGGTGAGATCGGGAATGTCGAGGGCGGGAGTGCGGGGCATGGGAGTCCTTCGTCGAGTGTGCGGAACGGGTGGTTCGCACCCATGCTCGACCGATTCCGTAACCGCATCCAGGACTCGCCGATCCACGGCTCGGCAGTCCGCCCTCGGGCCGGCCGCCCTCAGGGCGCGAGCAGCTCCGCTCCAACGACGGCGAGCAGCTGCAGCTTCTCGTAGCTCTCGCTGCCGGGAGTGGCCGTGTAGACCAGCAGGTGATGGGACTGGTCGGGGTCGATCAGGGTCTGGCAGTTCAGCTCGAGTCGACCGACCGACGGGTGCAGAAACCGCTTGATGTCGGGAGGGCGTACGCCGACCTCCTGGGTCTGCCAGACGGCGCGGAACTCGTCGTTGTCGAGCAGCAGCTCGACGAATCGCGCGGCGTGAGACGACGGGCCGCGCAGGGCGACCAGCTCGCGCAATCCGGATGCGTACAGTCGCGAGAGCTGGCGGCGCTCGTCGGGCGGGTACGGCTTCTGCGCCTCGGGGTCGGTGAACCAGCGGTAGCCGAGACTGCGCTCCGGACCGCTCCTCAGCGACGCGTCGCCGAGCAGCACGGCTCCGAGCGGCGTCTGTCGCAGGGTCTCGCCGGACTCGGTGATGATCTCGGCGGGCGTGTCGACGAGGCGATCGAGGATGCGCAGCAGGCCCGGGCTCACGTGATCGCTCGCGGCACCCCGGGCGGGAGGGGTGTGCCCGGCGAGCCGGAAGAGGTGATCGCGCTCGTCGATGCTGAGGTGCAGGCCCTGCGCGATCGACGCGATCATCTGCTCCGAGGGGTGCGGGCCCGTGCCGCGCTCGAGCCGCGCGTAGTAGTCGGTCGACATGTGGCTGAGGGCCGCGACTTCTTCGCGGCGGAGCCCATCCGTTCGCCGACGCTGGCCGCGCGAGAGCCCCACGTCTTCGGGCTGCAACGACTGCCGCCTCAGTCTGAGAAAGGCGGCGAGCCCGGTGCGATCGATCACGATGTCCTCTCGAAGAACCGTCACCTTGTTCTACCGCACGGGGCCCTGTCGAACCACGACTTGCCGATCCACCCCTGCCTTTGGCCGGTCCTTAAGTGCGTCCGCAGAAACTTAATCGACGAAATGAGGCTTAAACGCATTAGGTCTGTTAGCCTCATTCTGTCGTCGGGGGACGAGGGCTCGCACCGGTCATTCCGGGCGCCCCTCATCAACCCTGAGGAGCTGTCCAGAGTGATTCGTGTCGCCCACCTCACCAAGAGGTTCGGCCCTGTCACGGCCGTGAACGATCTGTCGTTCGACGTGCCCGCCGCGAGTGTCTTCGCCTTTCTCGGCACGAACGGTGCGGGCAAGAGCACGACCATCTCCTGCCTGACCACCGTCTCGACGGCCGATTCCGGGCGCATCGAGATCGACGGTCTGCAGGTCGGTCGCGACGACGATGCAATCCGACGAAAGATCGGCGTGGTTTTCCAGTCGTCGCTGCTCGATCCGAGCCTCACGGTCAGAGAGAACCTGCGCGACCGTGCGTCGTTCTACGGGCTGAGCGCGACCGACTGCGCCACGCGCATCCGGCAGCTCGCCGAGCAGGTCGACCTCACCGACTTTCTCGACCGACCCTACGGCCCGCTCTCGGGCGGCCAGAAGCGACGGGCCGACATCGCCCGGGCGCTCATGCACGATCCGGTGCTGCTGTTCCTCGACGAGCCGACGGCGGGCCTCGACCCGCAGAGTCGCGAGCAGGTGTGGCAGACCATCCACTCGCTGCGCCAGACGAAGGGGCTCACCGTCTTTCTCACGACGCACTACATGGAGGAGACGGAGGAGGCCGACCTGGTGTCGATCATCCACGCGGGATCGCTGGTGGTGCAGGGCACGCCCTCACAGCTTCGAGCGGCACACAGCTCGAGCGTGCTCTCGGTCACGTCGAGCGACATCACGGCGGTGATGCGCGCCTGCGCCGACGCCTCGCTCGTCTGCACAGTGTCGGGCGATGGCGGCCGCATCGTCGTGCCCGACTCGGCCACGGCCTTCGAGTTCCTGCAGCGTCACCGATCGATCGTCGACGACTTCGAGTTCCGACACGGCACGATGGACGACGTCTTCTTGTCGGTCACGGCGACGGGAGGTCGAGCATGAGCGCCTGGATCCTGGCCCGCCGCAATCTGCGCATCTTCTTCCGCGACAGGGCGGGCGTCTTCTTCTCCCTGCTCTCGGCGCTCATCCTGATCGGCCTGTACGCCCTGTTCCTCGGCGGCCTCCAGGTCGACAACCTCGCTGAACGCTTCACGAACGCGTCGACCGCAGAGATCCAGGCCTTCGTCGACGCCTGGGTGTTCGCCGGCATCACGATGATCACGACGCTGACGACCGGCCTGGCCGCCCTGAGCGTCTTCGTCGAGGACTCCGCCAGCGGCCGCTTCAAAGACTTTCTGGTGTCGCCGATGCGACGGGCGAGCATCATCTTCGGCTACATGATCTCGAGCTTCGTCGTCGCCGTGATCATGACCGCGGTGGTGGTCGCCGTCTCGCAGCTCTACACGCTTCTTCGGGGCGATGAGCCCATGACCCCGCAGAGTCTGCTGCTCACCACCGCCTACGTGATCGTGGCGGCCGCGGCGTTCTCCGCCGTGTCGGGCTTCGTGGTCACGTTCCTCACGTCGAACAGTGCGTTCGCGGCCCTCAGCACCATCGTCGGCACGATCATCGGATTCCTTGCGGGGGCGTACATTCCCGCGGGAACCCTGCCCGTCGCCGTGGTCAACGTCATGAACGCCCTCCCGTTCGCGCAGGCGGCGATGCTGCTTCGGCAGCCCTTCACCCACGAGGCCGCACAGGCCCTGACCAACGGCAACGCCACCGCCGACGCGACGCTGAATGAGTTCTACGGCATCGCGATCTCGGTGGGCGACCTCGAGGTGTCGAACGGGTTCGCGATTGCCGAACTCGCTGTGCTCTTCGTCGTGTTCGCCGTGCTCTCCGCCCTCCGACTCGCGAAGCGCATCCGATGACCGCCGCAGAAGCAGCGCGCGCAGGCAGCATCGGGCTCTTCCCCGGCCAGGGCAGCCAGTTCGTCGGGATGGGAGCGGGCCTCGTCGGTCGTTTCACCGAAGCCGCCGCGGTCTTCGACGAGGCCTCCGACGCGATCGACACCGACCTGCGGGCGCTGTGCTGGCAGTCGTCGGCCACCGAGCTCGCGGCGACCGAGAACGCGCAGCTCGCGATCGCCGTCTGCTCGGTCGCTGCCTGGCGGGTCTGGATCGCGAGTCGGCGCGGCGCCGAGCCCGAGGCGGTGGCCGGACACAGCGTAGGTGCTCTGCCTGCGGCGATGGCCAGCGGCCACCTCGCCCTGCGCGACGGCATGCGGCTCGTGCGCACCCGCGCGCAGCTCATGGGCGGCGTTCCGCGCACCGGGTCGATGCTCGCCGTGTCGGTCACGTCTGACACGATGCTTCAGGATGTTCTGGCGAGCGCCGACCGGTTCTCTCTCGACATCGCCGCCCGCAACGGGGCGAGACAGATCGTGCTCAGCGGGTCGATCGGCGGCGTCGAGGCGGCCAAGGCGTACTTCGGCGCCCGCTCGCGAACGCTCGACGTGAGCAACGGTTTCCATTCGCGGGTCATGGACCCGGTTGTCGATGCGTGGAGCCGTGCCGTCGCAGACGCCGCCTTCATAGACGGTGACGGCCCCGCCTACGTGGCCTCGACGACCGGTAGAACCGCGTCGAACACCGCCGACGTGACGCGCGACCTCATCGCGGGCCTGCGGCGCACGGTGCGCTGGGACCTGGTGATCGGCGACGCGACCCGCACCCGGTGGATCACGTTCGGTCCCGGTGGCGCCCTCGCGAGGTTCGGTCGAGGTCTGGTGCGGGCCGACGACATCACGAACGTCGACGACTCGTTCGTGGCCGACTCCTCCGTTGATCGGCGGGCTCATGCGCGCTGAGGTGCACGACACGGGGATCGCTCTCGTCTTCGGAGGCTCGCGGGGAATCGGGCGCGCGTCGGCCGAGCGGCTGGCCGAGTGCGGACTGGCCGTGGTGATCGCCTACCGATCCGACGAGACGGCCGCGCTCGACGCGGTCACGAGCATCCGACAGGCCGGAGGCCGGGCCGAGGCCCTGCGCGCCGACGTCTGCGACGAGGCCGCCGTTCGGGGCGCCTTCCGCGAGGTCGCCGCCATGGAGGGCCTGCTGCGCACGGTGGTCTTCAGCGCCGGGATCACCTCGGACGGCCTGCTCGCGACGATGTCGGCCGAGAGCTGGAGCCGCGTGATCGACACCAACCTGACCGGAGCCTTCCATGTGAGCCGGCAGTCGGTGAAGGCCATGCGCAAGACCGGAGGGTCGATCGTTCTCGTGAGCTCGACCTCGGGCATCAGTGGCCAGCCGGGGCAGGGCAACTACAGCGCGAGCAAAGGCGGAATCAACGCGCTCACGCAGTCGCTGGCGAAGGAGGTCGCGGGCCTCGGCATCCGGGTGAATGCGGTCGCGCCCGGCTTCACCGACACCGACATGCTTCGGCGAATGGACGCGAAGGCGCGCGCGGAGTACGCGGCCCTCATTCCGCTCGGACGCGTGGCCGACCCTCGGGAGGTCGCGTTCGCCATCGAGTTCCTCGCCGGCCCGCACTCGTCGTACACAACAGGACAAATACTCGCGGTCGATGGTGGCATCACCGCCTGAGATGAAGGAATCCGAATGAGCACGTTCACTGAGATCCACGCCCTCGCCGAGCAGCGCTCGGCCCTCAACGCCCGCCTGCGGTCGCTCCTCGTGGAGGGGCTGGAGCTTCCGATCGACGCAGGGATGATCGAAGACGACCAGCCGCTCTTCGGTCGCGGCCTCGAGCTCGACTCGCTCGACACCCTCGAGATCGTGAGCCTGGTCGAGGAGGAGTTCGAGGTCTACATCACCGACGACGACAAGTCGGTCTTCGGCTCGATCAACAAGGTCGCCGACTACATCGTCGCGAACCGACCGCGCCCGTGAGCACGGTGCTGACCGCGGGGGAGATTCTGCGCAGGCTGCCGCACCGGCATCCGTTCGTGATGCTCGACGCGGTGACCGAGCTGAAGCCGTCGCACTCCGGCATGGCGCTGAAGAACATCTCGATCTCCGATCCGGTGTTCGCGGGGCACTTTCCGGGCGAGCCCATCTACCCGGGCGTGCTGCTGATCGAAGCGGCGGGCCACCTCTGCGGCCTGGTCATGGCCGACCTCGAGGAGCCCGCCGGCCCGGCGATCGGCTACCTCGCATCGGTCAAGCGGTTCCGCTTCGTGACGCTCGTGCGCCCGGGAGACCAGGTGCGCATCCGGGCGACCGCCGGCACCCGGTTCGGGGGGATGACCGAGTTCTCGGTGGCTCTCACGGTGAACGGCGCAGACGTCGCCTCGGGGTCGCTCGTGATCGCGCTGCCGAACTCGTAGCCATGTCCGCCCAGATTCGGGATTACAACCCGTCGACCGATGCCGACGCCGTCTCCGAGTTCTACAACCGCAACCACTATGGGCCGGCGCGAGACGCGGGCATGCTCACGGGGCGGCAGCTCAACCTCGTTCTGGCCGAGCGCGGTGTGCACATCTTCCTCATCGCAGAAGACCGGGGGCGCGTCGTCGGCACGATCGGCTACCTGCGCGTGTCGGGCCGCAGGGTGACTCGCGACGACGAGCTGTTCGCGGGCATGTTCGTGATCGACCCCGGGTACCGTGCAGGGTTTCTCGCCGGACGCCTCTTCACGACCTCGTTCGGTCGCCTCCTCGAAGACGGCATCGCCACCCTGCGCGTCGAGGTGAATCCGGCGAACGTGAAGGCGCTTCCTCTCTACGTGCGCGTCGGCTTCCGGTCGGCCGAGGCGCATCCGCAACCCGATCAAGACGGCTACATCGAGCTCGTCAGCCACATGCCGGGCGTGGTCTCGCGACTGCTGGGCGAGCTGGCGGCCGACGTGCCCCTCACCGACGTGTTCTCCACGTTCTCGTGGAGAACGATGGCGGGCGGTCGAAACCGCTCGATCAGTCACGGCGTCACCGAGCACGACGGCGACGTTCTCGTCGAGTACGACTTCACCGTTCGAGGCGACGCCATCCGCGTGCGGGTGCGCATGGAGGACGGAGCGCCTGTCGACACGACGATCAACGACGTCGTCACCCCGTTCCCTGAGCCTGTCGAAGGGCCTGTCGAAGGCCCGCCCCTCGGCAGGCGGGCCGCGACCTCAGGCCGACACGCCCGCAGAGAGGTCGCCGTGGGCGACTACACGGTCGAGGTGGATGCCGACGGCACGATCAGCGTTCGGCATCCGTCGTACGCCGGTGCGGTGTACCGGGATGCGCTCGCCTCGGTCGAGGGCAGACCGGCGGCCTGGAGGCGCCCGGCTACTCACGCTCCGCTCATCACCGAGCACCGGGGAGGATGGCTGGTCGCCTGGCAGGTCGATGAGGTGCGCCTGCAGAAGGAGATCTCGATCGCGGACCGCACGGTGACGACCGTGGTTCGCGGCCTCCCGATCCGAACGCTCGCGGCCGAACCGTGGAGCTCGATTCGCGGGGCGACGGTTCGCACCTTCGTGGACGAGTCGCCGCAGTACCGCGCGCCGAACGCGCCCGGCCTGTGGCCCCGCGATCTCGTCGACTTCGAGGCCGCTCTCGATGTCGAGCCTCGAGCGGGTGCGCGTCGCATCCTGATCGACGAACCGAGGTCGGGCCTGGGGCTGGGCTTCGAGTGGCACGATGCGGAGTCCGTGCGCGTCGAAGGGCAGCCGCTCGGCCGGGCCACATCGTCGAGCTCGCAGCTGCGCTACTCCCTGACGCTCGGCGTCGCATCGCCGCACGAGGGCGACGGCCTCGATCGTCACCCCGACGGTGTCGCTCGGGTGGCAGCGGTCACGAGCCCGCAGGCAGTCTCCGCGCGCGATGTCGCCGATGGGGCATGGGTCGCCGAGACCAGAGGCCGCTTCGAGGCGATCGTCGCCCGCTCGGCGAACGGGTCGAGCGCGTCGAGCGCGTCGAACGAGCTTGTCGTCGTCGCCGATCGGGGAGTCGTGGGCTGGACGGCCTTCGGGCACGGCGTTCTCACCTCGCCGTTCCCCACCTCTCGCACTCTCGGCCCCATCGACGACTGGGCCGCGGGTCTGTGGGTGAGCACCCAGAGCGCGCGCGAAGATCTCGAGCGGGGCGTGGGCTGGGGCGGGGCGCCGCGGGTCGGCTACAGCTCCACGCCGCCGCAGACCGGACCATCCTGGTCGATCGACGTGCTCGACGACGAGGTCGCCACGCTCCGATTGATGCTTCGGAGCGGGGCGTCGCCGACCGACCCCGAGATCGTCGCGCACCTCACGCCGAAGGCATGGGGGTCGACGGTGTTCATCCCCGCGCATCCGACGGGGTGGTGGGCGCTCGACCGCTCGGAGCGCCGATGGTCCTGCTTTGCTCGCGCAGCACGCATCCCTCTGGCCGACGATCGGGTGCTCGTCATCGTCGCGAACGGGGTCGACGACGAGCTGCTGATCCGATCGAGCGCCGACGTGTTCCTGGTGTCGCTCATCAGCCGCGCCGAGGGCGGCTCGTGGCATCTCTCGGTCGAGACGTCGGAGGTCGCCCGATGAGTCGCGCCGCCGAGATCGTGTTCGTGTGCCCGGGCCGCTACAGCGTCGGCGAGCTCTACAACGCCATCGTCATGAGCCGCAGTCTCGAGGCTGCCGGAATGACGACGAGGTTCATCGTCACCGAGCAGCTCGCCGACTACGCGACGGCCAGCGGAGCCGACGTGATCGTCCGATCCATGCGTCGCAACCGCGGAGCCGACGTCATCGACACGATCGAGCAGCTGAGTCCGGATCTCGCCGTGCTCGCCGACCACCACCTGCCGTTCCTGGAACCGGGCGCAGCCGGCATCCAGAATCTCGTCTCGCCCCTCGTGCCCACCGTCATGCTCGACTCGCTCGGCTTCGGGCTGTCGGGCGCCGAGGTGACGAACACGCTGGCGGGCCTGCCGGGTGCCGAGGCGCTGCGCCGGTGGTTCACGCCGACGACGAGCATTCCGCGCGCCGGGAATCCGCAGGCGCTGCTGCATCCCGTTCCGGTCGCGACACCGGATGCGCCGGGCTCGTTCTCGCTGTACGACTCGGTTCCCGAGATGGGCGCCGACCGTCAGGCGACTCGCGAACGCTACGGCGTCGCACCGGAGCGCGCCCTGGTGGTCGTCGCCCAGTCGGCCTGGGCCGCCACCGGATTCACCCAGTTGGGCCGCACGCGCGGGCGTCAGCTGGGCAGGTCGTACGACGATCTGCGCATCGACTGGATCCTGCACTGTCTCAGCCTGGTGGGCGTCGACCTGACCGTCGTGGGGGTGCGCCGCGATGCCGCAGCGCGCGATCTGCACCCGAACGTGTCGCTGGTGCACACTCCGTTTCTCGGGCTCGACGACTTCTCCGATCTGCTGGGGGCGGCAGACCTCTATGTCACCGACAACATCCTGTCGGCGGCGATGGCCCGGGCGGCCGTCATGGGCACGCCCTGCCTGGCGCTCGTGCACGAACGCGACGGGGTCGCGGAGCCGACCGACGAGTTCGAGGCGAACTGGCACGCAGAGATGCTCTCGCTGTTCCCCGGCTACGACTTTCCGTATCTGGTGAACCCGTTCGGCTGGATCTCGGAGGTCGGGGCGATGATGCCCGGAAACCCGTATCTGCAGTCGGTGCCGCGCGTCGACGTGTTCGACTCCCGGGCCGTCTCTCGGGCCGTGCGGAGGCAGCTGTCGACCTCGGCAGACATGAGACCGACGCATGTCCTCCGCGATCCCGCAGCGGCGAGGGCGAGCCCCGTCGACGTCGTGCGGCGGGCGCTCGCCCGGCCGTCCGACCTCCTCCACAGCTTCCGCACCACCTACCCGCACCACTGACCTCCTGCACTGACCACCCTCCACACGAACGGAACGGAACTGATGACAATGCTTGACACAACCGCCGGCTACCACGCCCTGAGAAACACGGCGGGTGCCTACCGCCGCGGCACGCGCGTGCTGAGCGTGACCGGCCCCGACAAGACCGCGTTCGTGAGCCACCTCTGCGCCAAGCGCACCGAATTCGCTCAGCCCGGCACGGTCACCGAGTCCATCGCGCTGTCCGACGACGGCAGAGTCGAGTCGCTCATCCTCGTGGTCGTCGAAGACGAGCGCATCCTGCTGGTCTCCGACCAGGTCGTCGCCATCGATGCCGCGGCGATCGCAGCCGAGCTCGAGCTTGCCCAGGTCGCCGTGGTCGATGCCACCGCCGGTTTCACGGCGGCATCGGTCGAGGGTCCGCAGTCGTGGCGGGCCATCCAGCAGCTGATCGACGACGACATCTCCTCGGTGCTCCTGAACGAGTTGAGGAGCATCTCCGTGCCCGGAACGGCTGCGCCCGCGCTGCTCGCCCGCGTCGGCACAACGGCGGAGTACGGGTACCTGGTACTGATCGAAGCGCCGGCTCACGAGACCGATGCGCTCGATCTGGCGGTGCGGCTGGCCGGCGAGGTCGGGGGAGGAGAGGTCGATCATCACGCCCTGTACCGGGCGCAGGCCGAGGTCAGCCACCCGCTGGTGCCCGCCCAGTTCGAGGGCCTGTCGCTGGCCGAGGCCGGAGCGCTCTGGACCCTCTCCGCAGACCGGGACGACGATTTCAGGGGACGATCCGTTCTCGTGGCGGCCCGCCCCGAGCGCCGACTCATCGCCGTCACGGCACCCGGCGCCGATGCGCCCGACGTGGGCGCCCCGGTGTTCGCGGGCGAGACGCAAGTGGGGCGCATCCAGGTGTCTCTCGCGCGAGCGGGCCTGCCCGACGGGTTCGCGCTCGCGGTTCTCGACGCGCCGTTTCACGTGCCCGGCCTCACGCTCACGTCGCACGGCGTCGAGCTGCTGACCGTGTCGCGCCCCGCCGTCGACCTCGTCTCGTGGGCGGAGCCGATCGGATCATGAGCCGAATCGTCGTCACGGGCATAGGGCTCCAGGCCGCGTCGGGCCGCAACGCCGACGAGAGCTGGGCGTCGATCATGAGCGGAACGAGCGGCATCGCGCCGACCACGGTCGTGCCGACCGACGGCCTCATCAGTTCGATGGGCGGTCAGGTCTGGGGGCTGCCGGCGCCTCGATCGACGTATCTCGACCGCTGTCACCGGCTGGCGGTGGATGCGGCCCGGGAGGCTCTGGTCGACTCGGGCGTGCCGGAGGGCCGGGGCGAACGCATCGCGATCTCGCTGGGAACCTCGCTGGGCGGGGCTCGAAGCGGGCAGCAGTTCCACGACCAGTGGATCAGGCGGGGACTGCGCTCGGCGAACACCGCCCTACTGCGCCACTACCCGCTTCACAGCGTCGCAGACCACCTGGCATCGACCTTCGGCCTCTTCGGTCCGCGCAGCGTGCAGTCGAACGCCTGCGCGGCGGGCGCCGTGGCCATCGCCTACGCCGTCGAGCTGCTCGAGTCGGGAACGTCCGACTTCGTGCTCGCCGGTGGCGTCGATCCGCTGGCGCTGCTGTCGTTCGGGGGGTTCTCGTGCCTCGGTGCACTCGACCCGCAGCCCTGTGCGCCGTACACGCGCAGCTCCGGTCTGAATCTCGGAGAGGGAGCCGGCTTCCTGGTGCTCGAGACCGAGCAGTCCGCGCTGGCCCGCGGGGCGAGCATCCACGCCGAGGTCGCGGGCTATGGGCTGAGCGCCGACGCCTATCACGCGACCGCTCCCGATCCGAATGGTCGGGGTGCGCTCCGCGCCATGGAATCCGCCCTCGAGATGGCGGGGCTCGGCGCCGAGGACATCGACTACGTGAACGGGCACGGCACCGGAACACCCGCGAACGACTCCGTGGAACGCAAGGTCATCACGCACCTGCGCGCCGGATCGCCGCCCCCGATCAGTTCGACGAAGTCGATGATCGGCCACACGCTCGGCGCAGCGGGAGCCGTGGAGGCGGTGGTCTCTGTGCTCGCCCTGATGAATCAGCAGATTCCCCCGACGCACGTGCCGGAGGGCACGCACGTGGCAGACGATGTCGACATCGTCGCCGGGGTCGGACGAGCCGCCGAGCTCTCGGTCGTCGTCTCGAACTCCTTCGCGTTCGGCGGCAACAACGCGTCACTCGTGATCCGCTCCCGTGCTTCCGGGCCCGCGGCCGAGGTCCCTCGTCACGGCGTGGTCGTCACGGGCATCGGCGCGATAGCCGGATCGGCGGCGACGACCTCGGATGTGCGGCGGCACTTTCTCGAGGCGACGCCCGTCTTCGGCACCGAGACCGTGCACCTGGAGCACTTCGGTGCCTTCGTGACCGCGGAGATCCCGTCGGCCGACCTCACGGCGGGCATCAATCCGCAGCACCTGCGAAGAATGGACACGCTCGGTCGTCGGGCCGCGATCGCGGCCGGTCAACTGCTGCGCGAGCGCCGGTTGTCGCGCGAGGAGGCGACCGGCACGGGGCTGTTCTCCGCCACGGGCACCGGCCCGGTCTCGACCATCGAGGCCTTCGAACGCGAACTCCTCGAGACCGGAACGGGCAACACCCGCCTGTTCCCGAACACGGTCATGAACGCGGCCGCGGGGCATGTGGCGCTCCTGAACAGGCTGCAGGGACCCACCGCCACGATCTCGGCCGGGGGAACCAGCGGCATCTCGGCCCTGCACTTCGCCAGTGCCCTGATCGCCCGGGGAGCGGCCGACCGCATCATGGTCGTCGGCGCCGACGAGTCCCCCGCGGCGATGCTCGCGGGATACGCACGCATTCCCGGCTACCTCGCCCGCACCGACTCGGTGCCCTTCGGGCATTCGGGCCGCCTTCTCGGGGGCGCGGGAGTCGCCATCCTCCTCGAACGCGAGGACCTGGCGCCAAGCGAGTCGGCGCTGGGCAGACTGTCGGGATTCGGGCTCACGGGTGACGCGAGTGGAGCAGGGCGCCTGAGCGAGGGGAGCGAGGCCTGGGCGCGCTCGTTCGGGCTGGCGCTCGCGGATGCGGCGATCGACGCGTCCGCGGTCGCCGCGATCGTCTCGGCCGCGTGCGGTCGAGATCAGGTCGATGGGCTCGAGAGAGACGCGCTCGAGCTCGCCGGCATCGCGGGCGTGCCCCTCACCGCTCCGAAGAGCGTCTTCGGCGACGCGGGTGCCGCCTCGGCCCTGCTCGGGGTGGCGCAGGCCATCTGGATGGGCCAGGCCGGGCGCATTCCCGCGAGCAGGGCCGTTCCGGTCGGCGCGCCGCGCGGCCTCGTCTCCGTCGACGGCCTCGACACCGCGGTCTCGAGAACGCTCGTCTCGTCGTACGAGGTCGGCGGCAGCTTTCAGTCCGTCGTCGTGGAGCGGGCAGGCTCCTGACCCGTGGTGCATCCCCGCGTCTGGATCTTCGCCGCGCCGTCGACGCGCGTCGACGACGTCGGGCGTGGGCGCGCGCCCTCCGGTCTGCGCGCGCTGACCCGGGCGGCGAGTCTCAGCCTCTGCTCGTCGGGCCCGCATCCGTGTGTCATCGAACGAGACCGCTTCGGGGCGTCGTCGTGCGCTCGGTGTCGCGACAGCTGGTCGGCGACGCACTCCGGAGGCGTCGTGCTGGCGGCGCGCTCGCGGTCTCCGGTCGGCGTCGACGCCGAGGTTCCGAGAAGCCGGCCCGCCGCCTTCAGATTCCTGACCCGGGTGACGGGCGCATCCGTCGTATCAATCGAGCAGTGGACCCAGGCCGAGGCGATCTGGAAGGCTCGCGGCCAGGCGCATCGACGCCCCCGACGCGGGGAGCTCGTGATGCCGGAGTCGTACGAGAACGGATGGAACGACACGTCCGACTCGGCCTGGAGGGTCTTGACGCATCGCGAGCCGGGCCTGGTGTGGAGCATCGCGGTGCCGAGCGGTGGCCGCCCCGCGCTGGAGGTGCGCGACCTGCGGCGCGTGCCCGCTCCCTGAGCCTGCCGCCCGTTGCTAGCGGCCGCCACCCCGCTTGCGCGGAGCCGCGGAGCGCGGAGGCGTCGAGCGCATGTGGTCGCGCACGGCCGTCAGTGTGCGCTGGAGTTCGTCGACATCGGTACTGCTGAGCGGGGCGAGGAACACCTTCTTGAGCACGTCGATGTGGCCGGGGAACACCGTCGCCAGAACGGCGCGGCCGGCATCCGTTATCGTGACCGTCACACCGCGCTCGTCGTCGACCGACGGAGCGCGGGTCACGAGGCCAGCGCTCTCGAGCAGTCCGGCCTGATGCGTGAGTCCACTGCGGCTGTACACGACGCCGTCGGCCAGGTCGGTCATGCGCATCGCGCCCTTCGGTGAGTCGCCGAGCGTCGCCAGCAGCTGGAACTGCACGTAGCTGAGGCCGCCGGCCTCCTTGAGCTGCAGCTCGACGGCGTGGCGCAGCAGGCTGCCGACCTCGATGAGCGCGAAGTACGCGCCGAGCTCTGCGGGTTTCAGGGAGGCGGCTTCATCGGTCATGCATCGATTATACTTGCTTCGATATCGAAGCAGTGTTACGGTGATCGCAAGTGCTTCGATATCGAAGCAAACCAATCAAAGGAGACATCATGAAGGCACTGCGATTCCACGTCACGGGCGAACCGACCGTTCTGCAGCTCGACGACGTGGACACCCCGACACCGGGTAGTGGCGAGGTGCGAATCCGGGTCGAGGCCTCGGCATTCAACCCCGCCGACAACGGAATCCGAGCGGGCTCCCTGCCCATTCCGGTGACGCTGCCGCACACCCCCGGCTACGACGTGTCGGGCACGATCGACGCCCTCGGCGACGACGTCTCAGGGCTAGCGATCGGCGACCGGGTGATCGGCTTCCTGCCGATGACCGCCCCCGGGGCAGCAGCCGAATACGTGATCGCCCCGGCGAACGTGCTGGTCGCGGCGCCCTCGGCCATCCCGCTCGCCGATGCCGCAGCGATCCCCTCCGTTGCCCTCACCGCCTGGCAGGCGCTCCTCGACGAGGCGTCGCTGACCGAGGGTCAGCGCGTGCTGATCGTGGGCGCCGGGGGCGCGGTCGGCGGATTCGCGATCGGTCTCGCCAAGCATGCCGGCGCAGACGTGATCGCCACGGCCAGTGAGCGCAGCAGCGGGAGCGTGCGCGCAGCGGGTGCCGACGTCGTCATCGATCACACCCAGGCAAGCCTGTTCGACGCTGTCACCGAACCGGTCGATGTGCTGCTGAACCTGGCGCCCATCGACGCCGAGGAGTTCACGGCGCTCGTCGGACTCGTGCGCGACGGAGGGGTGGTCGTGAGCACGACAGCCTGGATGCCGGCGCCGAGCGACGACAGCCGCGGCGTGCGGTCGGCCGTCATCTACGTGCGCAGCGACGCCGAGCAGCTGGCTCGCATCGTCTCGTTGGTCGACGAGGGCGTTCTGCGCGTCGAGATCGCCCGGCGGGTGCCGCTCGCCGAGCTCGCCGGCATCCACCAGCAGGCGGCCGACGGAACCCTGCGCGGAAAAGTGATCGTGCTGCCGAACGCGTGAGCGCCCTTGCACGATCGACCGTGCGCTGCCTAGCGTGATGGTCATGACCGGGCAATCGGATGCGAGCGTCGTCATCGCGGGCGGCGGGCCGGCCGGGCTCTTTCTCGGCCTGCTCCTCGCCCGCGCCGGCGTTCGCACCACGGTGCTCGAGAAGCACGCCGACTTCCTGCGCGACTTCCGCGGAGACACCGTGCACCCCAGTACGCTCACAATGCTCGACGATCTCGGTCTGTTCGACCGCTTCGACGCCCTGCCGCACTCGAAGATCAGAACGGTGTCGCTGCCGGTCGGCGATGGCGCGGAGGTGACCATGGCGGACTTCGGTCGACTGCCGGTGGCGCACCCCTACATCGCCATGGTTCCGCAGTGGGACCTGCTGGATCTGCTCGCCGACGCCGGCCGGGCCGAGCCCGCGTTCACCCTGAGGATGCGGCACGAGGTGACCGGGGTCATTCGTGAGGGCGGCCGGGCCGTAGGCGTGAGATACGAATCGCCCGACGGGGCCGCAGAGATCAGGGCCGACCTCGTGGTGGCCTGCGACGGACGCTCCTCGACCGTGCGCGCGGCGGCGAAACTCCCGGTGAAGAGGTTCGCGGTCGACTTCGATGCGTGGTGGTTCCGGGTGACGACGACGAGGTTCGTGGGCGAGCAACTGATACCGCGGCTGGGCGGCGGCCACGTGATGATCTGCATTCCTCGCTCGGGCTATCTGCAGGTCGCCTCCCTGGGGCCGAAGGGCACCGACGCCGAGCTGCGCGCACGGGGAATCGACGCACTCAGGGCCGACGTCACCTCCCTTGTTCCCGAGCTCGAGGCCGACGTGCACAATCTCGACTCGATGGACGACGTCAAGCATCTCGACGTCAAGCTCGATCGGCTCACGAGGTGGCACCGGCCCGGCCTGCTCTGCATCGGAGACGCGGCGCATGCCATGTCGCCGGTCGGGGGCGTGGGCATCAATCTCGCCGTTCAGGATGCCGTCGCGACGGCCCGCCTCATCGCGACGCCGCTGCTGCGGGGCGAGTTCGCCGACGGCGGCTCCCGGGTGCTCGCACGGGTTCGACGACGTCGCCTCCTGCCGACCGTGCTCATCCAGGGCCTGCAGCGGGTGCTGCACCGGCGTCTCATCGATCCCGCGCTCGACGCGCGGACCGCGCGCCCGCCGCGCGCCCTTCTGGTGCTCGTGCGAACCGTGCCCGCTCTCTCCGGCGTCGCCGCACGGCTCATCGGCATCGGGCCGCGACCCGAGAGGGTTCCGGCGTTCGCCCGCAGGTCGCAACCTTCGGGCAGCTAGGCAGGGCCGCGGCCGTTGCTTCAGGCCTCGGGAGCTCGCGCATCCCACCCGGGGGTGTCGATGCGGATGACGTCGGATCCGACGTAGCTCCGCAGTGTCTGCTCGAGCGCGGCCACCGCGTCTGTGCCGACCTCGCCCTCCCACTCGGCGCGGAGCCGGTCGAAGATCGCCTCCCCTTCGCGCATCATCGTCAGCCCGCGCTCGGTGACCCGCAGCTGCATGCGGCGCTTGTCGGAGGGGTCCGGCTCGCGCGCGACGTAGCCCCGGGCCTCGAGCAGCGTGATCGTCTTGGCGGCCGCCTGCTTGGTGATCGACATCGCACGCCCTAGCTCGGAGGCGCTGTCGGCCCCGGCGAGGATCGAATGGAGCGCGAAATCGTGCACCGGCCGCACGTCGTCGTATCCCAGCTTCGACAGCTCTTCAGAGCCTCGGTCGGCCATGCTGCGAAAACCGGCGAGCAGCAGCAGCGCGAGATCGGCACCTCTTCTGGACATGGCCACAGTGTACGACGTGCGTTGACATAGACAACCATGTTGTCTATTGTGATTAGACAACCCCATTGTCTAATCGAGGAGCAGTCATGACCGTCATCACCCCGCCCGGCGCCACAATCGCCGAGGTCACCCACCACCTCGTCGACGTGAACGACACGCGGCTGCACTACGTCTCCGCCGGCGAGACCGGCTCACCGATCGTGCTCGTGCACGGATGGCCCGAGACCTGGTGGGCGTTCCGCAAGCTCATTCCCCTGCTCGCTCGCACACACCGCGTCTATGCGCTCGACATCCGGGGCTTCGGAGACTCGGCCGCCGCCGACGAGGCGTGGGAGGAGCAGCTCGTTGCGGAGGATCTGCGCCACCTCGTCGACCACCTGGGCGTCGGGCCGGTGCATCTGCTCTGCCAGGACATCAGCGGCGGGGTCGCCTTCCGCTTCGCCGCGACACACCCCGATGACCTCCTCAGCTTCACGGCGATCGAGTCGAGTCTGGTCGGCTTCGGGCTCGAGCTGCTCGCCGATGTGAACGGATTCGGGTCGTGGCACGTGGGGTTCATGGGCGCCCTCGGCATGCCGAGCCTGCTGCTGCCCGGCCGCGAACGCACGCTCCTCGCCGACTGGGCATACCCGCTGATGAGCGGAACCGAGGGCGCGGTCAGCGAGGAGGATCTCGACGAGTTCGTGCGCACCTACTCGCGGGCGAACGGGTGGCGCGGCACGGAGAGCCTGTATCGGGCGATCTTCACCGACAAGGGGGCAACCGCCGCCCTCGCGCGGGAGCATCCGATCGCCCTGCCCGTGCTCGCGGTCGACGGTCCGAACGCTCCCTTCACTGCCAACTCGTTCCGGGCCGTGAGCAGCGGCGAGTTCACTGCGGTCCACATCGAGGGAGTGGGTCACCTCGTGGCGCAGGAGGCGCCGGAGAAGCTCGCGGCCGCGATGCTCGACTTCATCGCGGGCGTCGACGACGAGACGGCTATGTGACCACGGGCAGGCTGTGCCAGGTTTCGAACGCCGCTGCGGCAGCGCCCTCGGTGTCGCGGGCGGCGCACAGTGCGATCAGCTCGTCGTGGGCCTCGACGGAAGCGATGCCGCTCGACGCGAACCGCATGCGCTCGACTCGGCGTACCACCGGGCCGAATTGGTCGAGAACGGCGGCGACGGCCTTGTTCCCCAGTGCGCGGACGGGGACGGCGTGCAACTCGTCGTCGGCAGCGAGAGCAGCGTCCACATCTCCGGCCGCGATCGCAGCCGAGAACGAGCGGTTCGCCGCTCGCATCCTGTCGAGGTCGTCGTCGGTCAGGATGGCGACCGTTTCGCGCACCGCCAGCTGGTGCATGGCGGCCAGCACATCACGGGCATCGCGCACAGCTCGCTCGTCGATCGCGCTGACCGTGGTCGACTTGCCCGGCTGCGCCACGACCAGGCCGCTCGCGGCCAGTCGGAGCAGCGCCTCGCGCACGGGTGTCCGGCTGACTCCGAGCCACGTGGCGAGTTCGACGTCTTTCAGCTGTTCGCCGGGCGCAAACGTGCCAGCCACAACGGCGTCACGCAGCCGCTCGTAGACGTTGTTTCTCAGCAGCGTTCGATCGATGGGGCGACCATCTCCGGGAATAGGCATGCAATATATTGCGCACACGGAGGCTTCCGTAGCAACTTGACTGCAGCGCGGGAATTTTCTTGCCCTCTTGATCTTTGCATAGAGCACGCAATATATTGCGTATCACGACACAACCACTACGAGAGGAAACACCATGTCGGCCAACGCCTTCGCCCCCGAAAACACCAAGCCCACCGTCGTGCTCGTGCACGGAGCCTTCGCCGAGTCATCGAGCTGGAACGGTGTCATCGAGCGCCTCCAGGCCGAGGGTCTGCCCGTCGTCGCCGTCGCCAACCCGCTCCGCGGCCTCGCCCAGGATGCCGAGTACCTTCGCAGTGTCATCGATCACATCGACGGTCCCGTCGTCGTTGCGGGTCACTCGTACGGCGGTTCTGTGCTGAGCGAAGCGACGGACGGGGCCGACAACGTGCGCGCGCTCGTCTACGTCGCCAGCTTCCTCCTCGAGCCGGGCGAGAGCACGAGCGACCTCGCGGGCAAGTTCCCGGGCGGCGAGCTCGGAACCGCTCTGACCCAGGCCGCATATGTGGCGGGACCGAACAGCGGCGACGACCTCTACATCGAGCAGGACAAATTCCGTGCGGTGTTCGCCGCCGATGTGTCAGAGGGTGTCGCCGCGCTGATGGCAGCGACCCAGCGTCCGATCGCCGGGGCGGCCCTGGCCGACGCCGCCACCAAGGCGGGTTGGAAGACCATTCCCTCCTGGACGCTGATCACCCTGCAGGATCTCGCCGTTCCCGCCGAGGCCCAGCGGTTCATGGCCGCCCGAGCCGACTCGCGCGCGGTCGAGCTCGACGCATCCCACGCAGTGACCGTGTCTGAGCCCGGCGCCGTCGCCGACCTCATCCTCGACGCGGTGCGCGAGACCGTTCGGTAGCCGACCGCATCCACTCTGGCAAAGAACGATCATGACTGTCGCGGTATTCGGAATCCCGCTGTGGGCGGAGCTCCTCGCGGCCGGCCTCGGCGGTCTACAGGGCGCCCTGTTCGCCGCCGGTGTGAGAGAACGGCGCATCGACATCCTGGGTGTGATGGTGATCGGCATGGGAGTCGCGCTCGGCGGGAGCCTGCTGCGCGACGTGATTCTCAACCAGCCGCCCGTGGTGGTCTGGAGCAGTTGGTACCTGGTCGTGGCGGCCGCCGCCGCGCTGCTCGGCATGGCGCTTCAGCCTCTCTTGCGACATGTCGACTGGGTCGTCGTCGTGCTCGACGCGGTGGTCATTGGAACCTTCGGAGCCATCGGCACGACGAAGGCTCTCTCGCTGGGCGTCGGCGAGGTCGGTGCGCTGCTGGTCGGGGTGGTGGGTGCCGTGGGCGGTTCGATCATCCGTGATCTGCTGCTCGGGCTGCCCGTCGCCTTCCTTCAGGTCGGAGAGCTCTTCGTCGTCGCCGCGGGCGCGGGTGCGGCAGCTCTCATCCTGCTCGTGGCCGTCGGGGTGCCGATACCGGTCGCGGGGATCGTCTGCATCGTGATCACGACGGTCGTGCGAATCGGCGCCGTGCGGTTCAACTGGAGGTTCCCGGAACAAGGGCCTCTGCCCCGGGTCGAATGGAGACGCGGCCGAGCCTGACGGGGGAGCCTCCGCGGGCTGAGTGTTTCTGAACGCGACGGATGCTGCCGGGCGACCGGCAGCATCCGTCGCCACGGGCGACACTCGCGCGAGTGCCGCCCGCGTCGAGCTACTGCTGGATGAACGCCAGCAGGTCGGGGTTGATCACGTCGGCGTGCGTCGTCAGCATGCCGTGCGGGTAGCCCTCGTAGATCTTGAGCGTCGAGTTCTGCAGCAGCTCGTGCTGCTTCAGGGCCGCGTCCTTGTAGGGAACGACCTGGTCGTCGTCGCCCTGCGTCACGAGAACGGGAACGCTGATCGCCTTCAGGTCCTCGGTCTGGTCGGTCTCGGAGAAGGCCTTGATTCCTTCGTAGTGTGCCAGCGCGCTGCCGGTCATCCCCTGGCGCCACCAGTTGTCGATCACGGGCTGCGAGACCTTCGCGCCCTCGCGGTTGAAGCTGTAGAACGGGCCGGATGCGACGGCCACGTAGAACTCGGCCCGGTTGGCGGCGAGGGCTTCGCGGAATCCGTCGAAGACCTCGATGGGCGTTCCCTCGGGGTTCGCGTCGGTCTTCACCATGATCGGGGGCACGGATGAGACGAGCACGGCCTTCGCGACGCGGCCCTGCGGCTCTCCGTACTGGGCGACGTAGCGGGCGACCTGTCCGCCACCGGTGGAGTGACCGATGTGAATCGCGTTCTTCAGGTCGAGGTGCTCGACGACAGCCGAGACGTCGCTGGCGTAGTGGTCCATGTCGTGCCCGGTGCCGATGTCGGTCGACCGGCCGTGGCCGCGGCGGTCGCTCGCGATGACCCGGTAGCCCTTGGAGTGGAAGAACAGCATCTGCGCGTCCCAGTCATCGCTCGAGAGCGGCCAGCCGTGGTGGAACACGATGGGCTGGGCGTCCTTCGATCCCCAGTCCTTGTAATAGATCTCCGTGCCATCTTCTGTTGTCACAAACGCCATGATTGACCTCCGATTTCGTGTCGAACCAAGTCGCGCTCGGGACGACTAAATGTGGGCATTCCGCTCCCCGATGAGGTGGGGAGCGCTCTCACACTAACTCCGCAGAACGGTCGAATCGAGGGCGAGGCGGAGGTTCCGACATCTGTTCAGCGGACGCCCATCATTCGTCGAGATCGACGACTCGACGAGGCGCGAGTTGCATGCACAACAGCCGCGGCCTGTCATCCCAGGACTCCACGACGACGAAGCCGCGTGCGCGATACAGTCGCACGGCGTCGTGGCGCCAGTCCCACACGGTCAGACGGAGGGGAAGATCGCGGTGGCCGAGCGCGGCATCCATCAGCGCCGAGCCGACGCGCAGACCTCGGGCCGCGGGATCGACCCAGAGCCTCTTGATCTCGCGGGCGGCTTCGCTCTGCTGCACGACCACGAGTCCCACAAGCGAGCCGTTCGACTCCGCCACCCAGACGACCGAGCCGGCATAGGCGCGCCGGGGGTCGTCGACTTCGTCGCGATAGCGCTCGGGGAGCTCCTGCGCCTTCGCGTCGTGGCCCTCGCCCAGATGGACCGCCTTCTCGGACTCGGTCTGCGTCAGGTACGCCTCGACGAGGCGGCCGACAGCCGCGTTGTCGGGGCCAGCGAGGTCGGCCGGTCGAACAGTGAGGGAACGCAGGGGTTGCGTAGCTCTCGTCGGGAAGCCGCTCGTCGTCATCATTCGACGCTACAACGTGAGAGACAGCACCAGCACGGCAATGGAGAGCGCGAGCATGCCGAGGCAGTTGATCCAGAATGCCTGGCCGGTGTTGCGCGCCCTGATGTGCGCCGCGGCCGCACTGCAGAAGTAGACGATCACGGCGACGTTCGCGGCGAACGCGACCCCGGGCATCCAGATGCCGGCGATGAGGCCGACGACGGCGAGGAGCTTGATGACGATGAGCGTCCACCACCACTCGCGCGGAAAGTTCACGCCGGTGAGGCAGTCCCGGATGAACTGCGGAGGGCGGATCGACATCGCCGCGTCGATGAAGAGAACCAGGGCGAGAAGCGCAGCGGGCCACCACGCGTCGGGGAGAAGGGTCATGAGGAGGGCTCCGTGCAGGTGCAGATCGAGGCGAATGTGAGGTGGAGGCTGTCGAGGAGCTCGGCCTCGACGATCGTGTCGCGCGCCGACCAGCTGAACAGCGTGCCGATGTAGGCGAAGTAGATCGCGCGGGCTGTGCCGTCGATTGCGTCGGAGGGCGTGCAACCGTGTTGCGCGAGGGTCGACGCGATCTCGTCGATGAGCAGCGCGGCGAGCTGCGTGAACAGCGGTGACGACTGTCTGCCGGAGACCTGGATCGCGGCGTACGTTCTCGACAGGTCCTGCCGCTCGGCGAAGAGGGTCACGAACGGCTGCACGAGCTGCAGGATGCGCCGGGCGCACGACGCGGCCGGGTTGGTTTCGGCCGCCGGATCGGTTTCGGCCGCCGGTCGGGCGTGGCCGTCTTCGATGAGCGAGTCGAAGACCTGCACCAGGAGGGCGTTCTTGTCGCCGGACGCCATGACCGAGCCGACGCTCACGCCGCTCGCCTCGGCGATGTCGCGGATGGTGGTCGCGTCGAAGCCGCGTTGCCTGAAGAGCTGGTCGGCCGCTGTGAGCACCCGCCGGTGGGTGGAGTCTCTGAGTTCGCTTCGACGGGGCACGGCCGATCCTCCAATGAACACGTTCGCTGAACGCGTTCACTCTACATGGTTCAACCTCAGCGAGTCGAGAGCGCTGCCGTCGAGCGCCGCACCACGAGCTGCGGCGCCACCAGGATGCGATCCTGAGGTTCTCCCGTGTCGACGCGTCGGCGGATCATGTCGAAGGCTCCGCGACCGAGGGCGGAGAAATCGAGCCGAGCGGTGGTGAGCGCCGGAGCGAAGAACCGTGCCTCGGGCATGTCGTCGACCCCCGCGATCGAGAAGTCGTCAGGGATCGAGTGGCCCCTCTCGCGTGCGGCGGCCATGAAGCCCAGAGCCAGCTCGTCATTGCCGGCGAAGACCGCCGTGAACGACGAGAATTCGACCTGCAGGCCGGCGTTGTACCCCGCGATCGACGTCCAGTCTCCACCCGCGACGATCGGCAGGGCCGGGATGCCGGCTCGCGACATGGCCCGATGGTAGGCGCGCTCGCGCTCGCGGGATTCGTCGCTGTCGACGGGCCCCGCCAGGTAGACGATGGATCGGTGCCCGAGCTCGAGCAGGTGCTGCATAACAAGAGAGCCCGCCGTGAACGAGTCGGCCACGATCGAGTCGACAGACGTGTCGGGGCGACCCGCGATGACCACAACGGGCACGTCGTCTCTGACGGTTTCGACGAGGATGCCCTCCAGCCCTTCGATGCGGGCCGAGATGATGATGCCGTCGACGCGCATCGAGATCATGCGCTCGATCGCGACCTGCACCTGGCGCGGGCGGGGCATTTCTCCCTGTTCGAGATGAGTGGTGATGAGGGCGACATCGGCGTCCTGTGCTCCGGCGCTCATGCCGGTGAGGGTCTGCGCGCTGCCGTAGTTGAAGTCGCCCACCGTGAGCACCCCGATCGTGTCTGTTCGAGACACGTGAAGGTTCCGGGCGATTCGATTGGGGCGATATCCGAGTGCGTCGATGGCGTGCTGGATGCGCAACCGGGTCTCCTCGCCAACGTAGCCCGTGCCGGTGAAGAAGCGGGAGACGGTCTGGGCGGAGACGCCCGCCATGCGCCCGACATCGCTCATCCTTGGCCGGGAGGGCGCCGGCGATGATCCGTTCGGGGGCGTGCGCGTCACCCTCTCATCGTACCGGTGTGAGTGCGCGATAACCCACAACGCGTTGTCACGTGTCCGACTCGTTGCAACGGCAGGGAAGTTTTTGCTTGACTTACGTAGGTGATCGATAACACAATTGCGTATCCGGCACCGCCGGACCAGGACATTGCCGTCTCGGGTGGAGTCCTGCACGCATAGTGAAGGAACTCAAAATGCGAATCATGCGCACAGTGGCAGCGCTCGCTGCCGTGGGAATGGTGGCGGCAGGTCTGGCGGCCTGCTCCACCGGCGACGGGTCGGATTCGGGCCGAACGACCGTCACCTATTGGAAGCTCACCGACGCCGATCCAGCCTCGCAGGAGGCGTGGGCGAAGACGCTCGCCGTTTTCGAAAAGGCCCATCCCGATATCGAGCTCAAGGTCGAGGAGCGGTCGACGGATGCCCACAAGGAGGCCCTGCGAACAGCGCTCGGCACCTCGGGAGCGCCGGACATCTACTGGTCGTGGGCCGGGCCAGGAATCGGCGGCGAGTACGTGAAGGCGGGCGGAAGCCTCGATCTCGAGAAGTACTACGACAAGTACGACTGGAAGTCCCGCTTCAACGATGTCTCGATGTCGAGCGTCACGCAGTACGGCCAGTACGACGGAGTGCCCAGCGGTTACAGCGGAGTCGGCGTCTTCTACAACAAGGACCTGTTCGCGAAGGCGGGCATCACCGCACCGCCGACCACCTACGACGAGCTGGTCGCCGATGCAGACAAGCTCGTGGCTGCCGGCATCACGCCGATCGAGTTCGGCGGCACGGTCAACTGGCACCTGATGCGACTCCTCGACAACATCCTCATGACGGAGTGCGGCTCGGAGACCTTCCGCTCGCTGATCGCGACCGACGCCGACTGGAGCAAGGAACCGTGCGTCACCGAGGCGTACGAGCAGTTCCACACCTGGACCCAGGACTACCTCACCAAAGGATGGGCCAGCCTCGGCGACGCCGAAGCCAACGCGCTCTTCTACCAGGGCGAAGCGGCCATGGTGATCGAGGGCAACTGGTTCGACACCATGCTTCGCGGCAATGACGTCGACACCAGCACGATCGGAGTGTTCATGTTCCCCACCGGCACGGGTGAGCTGTACGGCGACACGTCGAACAACTACATCTCGCCGACCTCCAAGAATCCCGATGCCGCAGCCGAGGTCCTCGATTATCTGACGAGCCCGGAGCCGCAGAAGATCAACCTCGACCTCGTGGGAACCCGTCCGGTCAACGTCGACGTCGAGGTCGACCCGGCGACGCAGGATTCCCTCGATCAGCAATGGAATCCGATCTTCGCTGAAGCGACCGGGGTCTACTCCTTCAATGACCAGTCGCTCACCCTGGCGCAGGTGACCGAGTACTGGAGGATCCAGAACCTCGTCGCAACCAACGAGCTCGACCCGGCGAAGGCCGGAGCCGAGTTCCAGAAGTTCCTCGATCAGCAGTGATCTCGTCGCGCGGGGGAGGCGCCGAAGCCTCCCCCGCGCATCCGACAACGAACCAGGAAGTCGAATGACAGCCGCACCCCCACGTCGCCCTCTCGTCGCCCGGCGTCGACGCCGACGATCTCCCTTCGTCACCGCTCTGCCGTTCCTCGCGCCGGCGCTGCTCGCCTACGTCGTGTTCGTCATCTTTCCGATGGTGGAGTCGGTTCGCCTGAGCTTCTTCGAGTGGACCGGCTTCATCGGAACGCCCCAGGTTTTCGTGGGCCTCAAGAACTACGTGAAGATCTTCACGCAGGACCCCGTGTTCTGGACAGCCTTCGGCAACACGGTGATCTGGGTCGTACTGTCGCTCATCATTCCGCTGACCATCAGCCTCGTGCTGGCCCTCGCACTCAACCGGCCCCTGTTCGGCCGCAATCTCTTCCGTTCCGTCTTCTACATTCCCGGGGTGCTCGCATCCATCGCCGTCGCCAACATGTGGCGCTGGATCTACAACCCGAACTACGGGATCGGCCAGAGCCTCGGCACGGCGTTCGGACTGCGCTGGCTCGCAGACATCCAGTGGCTCGGTGACAAGAACATCGCTCTATATGCGGTCTTCGTCGCGTTCGTGTGGCAGACGGTCGGCACGAACATGGTTCTCTTTCTGGCCGGCCTTCAGGCGGTGCAGCAGGAGCACGTCGAGGCCGCTCGACTCGACGGTGCCAATGCGTGGCAGGTCTTCCGCAACGTCACCTTCCCCGCCCTGCGCCCCACCATGGTGATCGTCACCGTGCTCACCTTCATCGGGTCGATCAAGGTGTTCGACCTCGTTGTGGGCATGACCGGCGGCGGGCCGGCCCAGCAGACCCAGGTGCTCGCACTGTGGTCGTACCAGCAGTCGTTCGGCAACCACCAGTACGGCATGGGAAACGCCATCGCCACCGTCCTCCTTGTCGTCACGCTGCTGATCGTCGTGCCCTATCTCGTGTGGACCGCCCGTCAGGAGGAGAAATGACCCGCACACGTGACTACGCGCGCATCGGTCTGTGGATCGCGCTCATCATCTCGCTGGTGATCTGGATGCTGCCCCTCGTGTTCATCATCTTCACCTCGCTCAAGTCCGAACAAGACGTGGTGGGCACACCCGTCTTCGCGTTTCCGTTGAACCCCGATTTCGGCAACTACGCCGAGGCGTTCGAGAACGGCAATCTGCTGCGGGTGGCATCGAACAGCCTGTTCATCGCGCTCATCAAGGTGCCGATCGGTCTGCTCATCTCCGCCCTGGCCGCGTTCGCCCTCGCCCGCATCCGGTTCCGGCGCAACCGTGTGCTGCTCGCGGTGATCGCGATCGGCTCGATGGTGCCCATCCAGGTCGCCATCGCCCCGCTGTTCCAGGTCATCAGCAACGCAGGGCTGCTCAACACGTCGATCGGCGTGATCCTGCCGTACATCGGCTTCGGCCTGCCGTACCAGACGTTCATTCTCTACGGCTTCTTCCGGCAGATACCCGAGGAGCTCGACGAGAGCGCACGGGTCGACGGCGCCTCGTATGCCCGACTGTTCTGGCAGATCATCCTTCCCCTGTCGGGGCCCGCGCTCGCGGCTCTGTTCATTCTCGACTTCGTCGCCACCTGGAACGAGTACGGCATGGCGCTCGTGCTTCTGCAGACGCAGGATGCCTGGACCGTTCCGCTCGCGATTCAGGGTTTTCAGTCGCAGTTCACCAGTTCCTACGGACCGGTCAATGCATTCACCATCATGACGATGCTGCCCGTGCTCATCGTCTACCTCATGTTCCAGCGCTACTTCGTGTCGGGGGCATTCGCCGGCTCGGTGAAGGGATAGAAGCCATGACAATCCAGGAATCCAGACCGCAGGCCCTCACTGCCGAAGCGACCCTCGGAACCGCGCTGAGGCATCCCGAGGCGCGGGCGTTGCTCGAGAACCGCCTGCCCGAACTGCGTGACACGGCGACGAAGATGATCCTCGGCGGCCGGGCGCTCGGACTGGTGCTGTCGACCTCGCCCGCCCTGAACGGCGATGCCGATGCCGCGCAGAGCCTGCTGACGGAGTTGGCGCAGCTCGCGCCCCATCGCGACGGACGGCCGGCGAGGTCCACCAGGCCGACGCCGTCACCGAACTACGAATCCCCGTCGATCGAGCGAGGGTCGGCGCCTGTCGGTCACCCCGACCGGGTGTCGTTGCATCGCCGATTCGAGCTGACTCTCGAGGGTCCGTCGCATGGCAACCCCTTCGTCGACGTGCGGCTCCGGGCGACGATCGAGACGCCGCAGGGTCCCGTCGACGTGCCCGGGTTCTACGACGGAGACGGCACCTACCGTATCCGCTACCTGAGCCGACACCTCGGCGAGCATCGGATTCGCACCGAGAGCAATGCCCGGTCTCTGGATGGCGTCGAGGTTGCGTTCTTGGTCGATCCGGCCGCCCCGGAAGACCACGGCCCGGTGCGCGTGGAACGCGAGTTCCACTTCGCCTACGAAGACGGAACCCGCTACCTGCCGATCGGCACAACCGCCTACGCATGGACGCATCAGGGCGAGGAGCTCGAGTCGCGCACGCTCGAGACGCTCGCCGCCTCGCCGTTCACCAAGCTCCGCATGTGCGTCTTTCCGAAGTCGTACCTGTTCAACGAGAACGAGCCCGAGCGCTTTCCTTTCGTCGGAGACCTCGCCTCGGGATTCGACGTGCACCGCTTCGATCCGGCGTACTGGCGCCATCTCGAGCGGCGCATCGAGGATCTCCAGCGTCTGGGAATCGAGGCCGACCTCATCCTGTTCCATCCCTACGACCGGTGGGGATTCTCCACGATGGACTCGGAGACCGACGACGCCTACCTGCACTACGCCGTGGCCCGGCTCGCCTCGCTGCCCAACGTCTGGTGGTCGCTCGCGAACGAGTACGACCTGATGCCCGACAAGACCACACGCGATTGGGAGCGTTTCGCCGCCATCGTGCAGAGCGACGACCCCGCAGGCCATCTTCTGTCGATTCACAACTGCTACGCCTTCTATGATCACGGTCGCCCGTGGGTGACGCACGCCAGCCTGCAGCGACAGGATCTCTACAAGACGTCTGAGATGACGACGGAGTGGCGGCAGCAGTGGGGCAAGCCGGTCGTCATCGACGAATGCGCCTACGAGGGCGACATCGACCAGGGCTGGGGCAACATCACGGGCGAGGAGATGGTGCGGCGGTTCTGGGAAGGCGCGGTGCGAGGAGGCTACGTGGGCCACGGCGAGACCTATCTGCGCCCCGACGACGTGATCTGGTGGGCCAAAGGCGGAGAGCTCCGCGGCACGAGCCCGTCTCGAATAGCGTTCCTTCGGCGGATCCTGGAGGACGCGCCGCGGGGGATCGAACCACTGTCTATCGACTGGGACATCCCCAGCCTGGGCATCGAGGGCGAGTACTACCTCTTCTACTACGGCTTCACCCAACCTCGTTTTCGGCGCTTCGTCTGGGACCCGGCGGTCACCTACGAGGTCGACCTGATCGACACCTGGAACATGACGATCGAGACGCTGCCCGGCGAGTTCCGTGGAAGATTCACGATTGATCTGCCTGGCCGCCCCTATCAGGCCCTGAGGTTCCGGGCCGGCGGTCGGTGAACTCCCCTTTACGACGACGAGTGGACATGATGGAGGCATGAGTTCCGACGAGCCATACGGCTACCTGCTCGCGCATTTCAGGGAGGACCCCGCAGGCTTCGCCGAGCGCATCCATTTCAGTCTCAGCACGGGCGACTCGCCGTTGCGTTGGACGCCGCTGTGGGGCGGCAGGCCGCGCCTCACCTCGAACCTCGGCACGACGGGCGTGCGTGATCCAGCCATCGTTCGCGGCCGTGACGGGCGATTTCACATTCTCGCCACAGACCTGAGGGTGTTCGGGGGAGACGACCGGGGCTGGGACGAATGGCGACGCCACGGCAGCCGGTCGATGATCATCTGGGACTCGAAGGACCTCGTTGACTGGACGGGACCGCGGGCAGTCGAGGTTGCACCAGCTGAGGCGGGCATGGCGTGGGCGCCCGAGGTGATCGACGATCCTCACGGCGACGGGTTCGTCGTGTTCTGGTCGTCGACCCTCTACGAGCCGCTCGACGTCGAGCACGTCGGTGAGAGCTACAGTCGCATTCTCTACTCGCGCACCCGTGACTTCGAGACCTTCACCCCCGCGCAGGTCATGATCGATGCGGGGCGCGACATCATCGACACCGCCATCGTCAGCGCCGACGGACTCGTGCATCGTTTCTCGAAAGACGAGGATCGCGGCGATGCGAGCTGGGGCATTCATCACGAGATCGGGTCGTCGCTGTTCGCCGACGACTTCCGCGTTGTGCGACGTCGCATCGCGGCAGAGCTGCATAGAGACGTCGAGGCTCCGATCCTCGTGAGAGACCCCGTGCTGCCCCGGTGGTACCTCATGCTCGACCGTTACGGCTCAGAGCATGGCTATTTCGTGCTGCAGACCGACGATCTCGCTTCGAGCGAGTGGGCTCCGGTCGCGGCTGATGAGGTCGAGATTCCGGATGCGACGAAGCACGGCACGGTGCTGCGCCTCACGCGACCGGAGTGGCTGCGGCTGCGCGCGGCGGGGGCAACGGAGGATCGGGGTGAGTAGCCGTCGTCGGCCGCAGCAGACCTGGACACGAGCGAGCGTCACGTGCACGGCCGTAGGCGCCGTCGCTCTCGCGGCGGTGGTCGCGGCGATCGTCTGGACCATGGTCGACCGGTGGGGTGAGCCACTGCTCAGCACCGTGGGCTCCCGCCACACGCCGCTGTGGCTGTCCTGGATCATCCTGGGCGTGCTGCTCGTGATCAGCGTCGCGTTTCTGTGGGTGTGCGTCGGCTACCTTATTCGGGTGCTTCGGGGTCGAATCCCTCGGCGGTGGCAAGGTAGAGAGCATGATCACTTTTCCTGACGGCACCCAGGTTCCTGCTCTCGGCCAAGGCACGTGGAATATGGGTGACTCGTCCGGCGCGCGCGAGTCTGAGATCGACGCGCTGCGCACCGGCATCGACCTCGGCCTCACCGTGATCGACACTGCCGAGATGTACGGCGGCGGGCGCAGCGAAGAACTTGTCGGCGAGGCGATCGAGGGCCGGCGCGACGAGGTCTTCCTCGTGAGCAAGGTGCTGCCCTCCAACGCCTCGCGGGCGGGAACGGTCGAGGCCTGCCGCGCCAGCCTGCGTCGACTCGGCACCGACCGCCTCGACCTCTACCTGCTTCATTGGCGCGGGCGCCATCCGCTCGACGAGACGGTCGCCGCGTTCGAAGCGCTCGTCGCCGACGGCTCCATCCGCGCCTGGGGCGTGAGCAATCTCGACGCCGATGAGCTCGCCGAGCTGCCCGACGGCTGCCAGACCGATCAGGTGCTCTACAACCTCAGCCGCCGCGGCCCGGAGTTCGATCTGCTGCCGTTCGCCTCGAGGAGAGGCATGCCTGTCATGGCATACTCGCCGGTCGAGCAGGGACGACTGCTCGGCAATCGAGCGCTTGCCGACATCGCCCGCGACCTGGACGCGACGCCCACGCAGGTCGCGCTCGCGTGGACGACGCGCAGCGGAACCGTTCTCTCCATTCCGAAGGCGGCGACCGCCGCCCACGTGCGCGAGAACGCGGCTGCCCGCGAGCTCACACTCTCCGATGAAGTCCTCTCCCGCCTCGACGAGGCGTTCCCTGCCCCGAGCGAACCCGTGCCACTGGAGATGCTCTGATCCACCCGCGCTGGCTGTCGGATTCGGTATTGCAGGACGATTCGAGGTCGCGTCGGCGTGTCGCTGCTCGGCGATCGGAGTGTCGTCAATCCATCCTGTTGAACGGCGCGGCAAAGAAATCGAGCTCGTGCTCGGCCGACCGGATGAACGCCTCGCGCATCGTGTCGCGAGTCGCCTCGTCGACGCGAGCGGCCGCATCCATGACGAACCCCACGGCCGTCTCGGTCGATACCGCGATGCCCTCCTCGGCGTAGGTCTCGATCCACGATCGATAGGGATGCGCGTCGTGCGACCGCGACAGGAGTCGGGTTCCGATGTCGTGATAGAGCCAGAAGCACGGCAGCAGGGCGGCGATGAGAGTGGGGTAGTCGCTGCCGGCGCAGCGCGCAAGCAGGTGGTCCAGGTAGGCCGTGGTCGTATGGTCGGCCCGGATGCCGGCACGCGCGGCGTCTGCACCCGCTGTGTCTGAGAGCCACGAGCTATGCAGCTCGAGTTCTGCAGTGATCGACCCCTCCGCGGCCGCTGCCCAGAACGCCTGTTCGGCGAGGGTCGGCGCCAGCGCGCTCGCGGTCGCCAGGGCTCGAGCGAAGTCGCGCAGGTAGAGAGCGTCCTGGGCAAGGTAGACGCGGAACCTCCGCTCATCGAGCGTTCCATCTCCGAGACCGACCACGAACGGAAGGGCGTCGATCTGTTCGCGCACCTGTCGGATGCCCTCCCACCATTCCGTCCGGATCTCGACCGCGGTGGGGCGGGTGTCGAGCCCGGCTCGCTGCCACATTCCGGCGAAGTGGCTGATCGGCCCGTTGCCGCGGCCGACCTCGAGGTCCGCGCCGCCCCGGATGCTCTCGCTCAGCCACCGCTTCGCCTCGCCGACCGCGTGCGCGGCATCGGTCGACGTCACGAGCCTCGTCGCCAGGGCGGAGGAGAGGGAGCACCCGGTTCCGTGAGTGTTGGTCGTCGCGATGCGGGGAGCGTCGAACAGGGTGGTGAGTACCTCGCCGCCCCGGGCATCGACCAGCGCGTCGGGTGACGTGCCGTGGTCGAGGTGCCCGCCCTTGGCGAGCACCATCACGCCGAGTCGCTTCGACACCCTCGCGGCCTGGGCGAGAGTCTCCTCCCAGCTCGTGGCCGGTGGTTCGTCGGCGAGAATCGCCAGCTCGGGAATGTTCGGCGTGACGAGATGAGCGAGGCGCGCCAGGTCGCGCAGCGCACCCTCCGCATCGGCGCGCAGCAGCCTGTCGCCGCTGGTCGCCACCATCACGGGGTCGAGCACGACGATCGTCGGAGCCACCCGGAGCAGCCATTCGCGCACGGTGCCGATCACGTCGACGTCGGCGAGCATCCCGATCTTCACCGCGTCGATCTCGACGTCATCACTGACCGCATCGAGTTGTTCCCGCAGGAAGGCCGCCGGAGGAACGTGAACGGAGCGCACTCCGCGCGTGTTCTGCGCGACGAGGGCCGTGACGACCGCCATGCCGTAGCCGCCGTTCGCCGCGATGCTCTTCAGGTCGGCCTGGATTCCGGCGCCTCCGGTGGGGTCGGTTCCCGCGATGCTCAGCACGCGAGGAACGACGCGGATTGCCTGCGCAGTCACTGCTCCGCGCATCAGGCCTGCCGCCATTCGGTCACGAGTTCTCGAGCCGCATCGCGGGGGCTGACAGCCGAACAGATCGCGGAGACGACGGCTGCTCCCGCCGCCCCAGCGCGTCGCAAGGACGCGATGTCCGTGCGTCCGATGCCGCCGATCGCCACGGCGGGCAGGCGAGTGGATGCGGCCAGCCTGGCAAAGGCGTCGAGTCCCAGGGGCCGGGGCGCGTCGGGCTTCGTGGTCGTCGCGTGCAGCGCCCCGATACCCACGTAGTCGATGGCCGCGCGATCGGTCTCCGCTTCGCGCAGCTGGGCGGGCGTCGACGCGCTGAGTCCGAGCACCGCATCGGGGCCGATGAGGTCTCGCGCCAGCGAAGGCGGCAGATCGGACTGCCCGAGATGCACGCCGCCCACCCGCGCGCCGAGCCTGCGGGCGGCGAGAAAGACATCCACCCTGTCGTTGACGATCACGGTCACAGACTCTGGCACCGCGTCGGCGACCCCGCAGACCAGGTCGAGGAACTCGCGGGCCGTGCCGTGCTTCTCGCGCAGCTGCACGACGCTCACGCCGCCGGCCACCGCCTCACGCACGACCGACAGAATTGGATGCCCGGCCGCGGCGGCGATGGCGGTGTCGGTCACGAGATAGATCGACAGGTCGGGGCTCATGAGATCCTCGCTCGCGCCGCGATGTGCTCGTCGTCGATCGCGGCGAGCGCGTCGAGGAAGGCGACGCCGAAGGTTCCGGGGCCGGCGGACTGCGCCGCGGCCAGCTCTGCGGCGATCGTGTACACCGTGACGGCGGCGACCGTGGCGGCCAGATGGTCGTCGTCGGCCGCCAGGAACGCGGCCATCACGGCGCCCAATGCGCATCCGCCGCCGGTGATACGGGTCAGCATCGGGTCGCCGGTGGCGATGCGCACCACCCGGATGCCGTCGGTCAGCAGATCGACGGCGCCGGAGACGGCGACGATTCCGCCGGTCGACTCGGCGAGCGAGCGCGCGGCGGGCAGCGCGGTCTCGACGGAGTCGAGGGCGTCGACCCCGCGCCCGCCCACGCCGGTGCCCGAGAGCGCGATGATCTCGGAGGCGTTGCCGCGCACGACCGACGGGCGCAGCTCGCGCAGCCGGTGAGCGAGGGGCGTGCGCACGGGCAGGGAGCCGATGGCGACAGGGTCGAGCACCCAGGGCGTCGCCCCGGCCGCGGCCCCCGCCTGAGCCTCGATAATCGCGACCCTCTGCTCGGGCGTGGGCGTGCCGAGGTTGATCAGCAGCCCCGAGGCGACGGTCGCGAACGGCCCGGCCTCGCCGACGATGTCGACCATCGCAGGCGCTGCCCCGATCGCGAGGAGCGCGTTGGCCGTGAAGTTCACGACCACGCTGTTGGTGATGCACTGCACGAGCGGGCTGGTCTGCCTCACTCGGTTCAGGGCATCGATGGTGGAGTCGATGAATGGTTCTGACGTGCGCATAAGCGCGACATCCCTTCGCTAGTACGAACTAGATCAGGTTCGACGGGTGTGTTCTCAGCCCCGATGGGGCACCCCGTGTCACGTAATTGCAGTCAGCCTAGCAAGGCTCCGCGTCGTGGTCGCGCCGTCAGGCCAGCATGCGGTCGGCGGTACGCAGCGACAGCGCCAGCTGTGCCAGGCACGGGTTCGCGCTGAGCGCGCTCGGAAAAGTCGAGTTGTCCGAGATCCACAGATTCGGGATGTCGTGGCTTCGGCCGTCGGCGTCGACCACGCCCGTAGACGGGTCGGCGCTCATGCGGCACGTGCCCAGAGTGTGCGCGGTGCGGGCGAGAACCCGTGTCTCCCGCGCTCCCGCCGCCTCGAGGATCTGCGTCATCGTCGACAGCGCGTGGTCTTCGATGGACTGCTCGTTCGTGCCCGCCGTGAAGGTCACGAGCGCGCGCGGCACGCCCCATTCATCCCGTTCGTCGGTGAGCACGAGCCTGTTGTTCTCCGCCGGCAGGCACTCGCCGTTGATGCCGATCCCGGCCGAGTAACGCCACGCATCCATCGCCCGCATCAGTTCGTCGCCCCAGAGGCCGGCGCTGCGCACCAGGGTGTTCGCGTAGTTGAGCGGCATCACGCCGAGGCTCTGCATGAGGTAGCCGCCGGCGAAGTCGACGTCGTCGGGGCGCACGAAGTCCTCGCTGATCAGCGCCGACGGGTAGCCGCGGTAGCCGCGGATCTGCTCGTCGAAGCGGCCCCACACCTGCACTCCACCGTGAGCGAGGAAGTTGCGGCCGACCTGGCCGGACGAGTTCGCGAGCCCCGTGTTCAGCAGCAGACGTGGGGTCTCGATGCCGCCGCCCGCGAGCACCAGCGCGGCGCAGCGCTGGCGATACTCCACGCCGTCGTGCCGGTAGACCACGGCCTCGACGCGGCCGAGCGAGTCGAGCTCGATGCCGTGCACCATCGATTCGGGGCGGATCTCCGCCCCGGAGGCGACCGCGGCGGGCAGGTACGTGTTCGCGGTGGTGGCCTTCGTTCCGTAGCGCTCGCCCTGGTGGATGCTGCCCAGATTCTGGCTCCCACGCCGGTCGCCGAAGTGCGGCTGGTCACGGTCACGGCTCAGGATGGCCGCCGGTGCATCCGTGGCCCGGATGCCGAGCTGTGCGCATCCGGCCGCCATGAGGTCGGCTGGTGCGTTGCGGTCGACCGGAGGCTCGAGGTACTCGCGCTCCGGGTCCCACGGATACGGGGTCGGCCCGGAGACGCCGATCGTGCGCTCGACCTCCACGATGTAGCGGGTGAGTTCGGCGTGGTCGATCGGCCAGTCCTCGCCGACTCCCGCCTCGGTGCGCAGCCGCATGTCGCGGGCGTCGGGGCGAGGTGTGAAGGCGCCCCAATGCAGGGTTCCGCCGCCCACGCCGAAGCCGCTGTTGTTCGTTCCGAACGCGGTGGGGTCGTCGCCGCCCGACAGTCGTTCCGACATCCAGTTGATGCGCGGCGATTCGATCTCGTCGTTGGTGAAACCGTCGGGGTCGGTGTTCGGGCCGGCCTCGAGCGCCACGACCTTCAGGCCGCGCTCGGCGAGGCGCGCCAGCAGCGGACCTCCGCCCGCTCCGGTTCCCACGACGACGACGTCGACGATCTCGTCTCGGTCATACGTGCGCATGCGGCTCAGATCCACGCGGGGTTCTCCTCGACGGTTCGGGTGTTGTTCGCGGCGGGCTCGTCGCGCTCGCCGTCGTAGTCGTCGTAGTCGTCGTCTTCGGATGCGACGCTCCCGAGCTCGGCCGGCTCCCAGGGGTCGCGCTGGCCCGCCGCGACGGCGACATAGCCGGCGTCGCCGGTCGCCGCACCGCTGGTGGCGAATCCGTCGTAGCCGACTCGCGCAAGAGAGGCCGGATGCGCCAGCCAGATGCGGGTCAGGTCGGCGCGCACGTCGTCGATCCAGTGCTGGCGCATCGCGCCGTTCCAGTCGTCTCCGCCGAGCGCCTCGTGGTCGTTCAGTTCGCCCGAGATGAGGCCCGCGATCAGGGCGTTCTGCTCGGCGGTCGCGTTCTGATCGTCCGAGTCGTCGGGCCAGAGGGCGGCGAGGTCGTCGAGTCCGAGGCGGTACGCGGATGCGTCATCCGGCTGCCCGGCGTTTCGCCACCCGTCTCCACGCCCCGATGCGAGGTCGTCGTCGACGCGCGCGGCGAGGTCGATGCGGCGATCCTCCGGCTGCGGAACGAGCCGGTCGGCGAGCGCGCGAAGCGTGGCGAGCTGCGTCGCCGAGAGGGCGCGCGGCCTGTAGTCCGGGTCGTCGGCGATGAGCCTGCGCGCGAGAAAACCCCGTGCCTCGGGCGCCGTGCGATCGGAGGCGACGAGCCGACCCCACTCGGGCGTGAGCTGCGGGCTCACCGACACCGTCGCATCCCACAACCGCACGATCTCGGCGGCCACCTCGGCCGGGCGCTCGTAGGGCAGCAGGTGCCCCGTCTCGGCGAGCGCGACCATGCGCGCCCGCGGGTACAGCTCGGCGACGAGGCGGGGCTGGGCGGATGCGCCGAGGTCGTCGTCGTCTTCGCCGGCCAGAACGACGACGGGCAGGTCGATCGAGCCGAGCTCCTCGGACACGTCTTCCGTGCTGCCATCGGAGAGCCAGCGGCGCCACGCGAGGGGCGACATCAACCGCACCTGGGCGATCGCCGCGCGCTCGTCGTCGTCGCTGAGCGGGTTCGCCACGTTCTGTGCCACGAACTCGATCGCGTGCTCCTCGGAGATGAGACCGTTCTCGGCCCATCCCAGCATCTCGGCACGCTTGTCGTCGGCCATGGGTTCGGGCGTCGGCGGAGACGGCGCGAGCAGCACGAGCCCGGCAAGGCCGAACACGTTCGCGTCGCCGCTCAGGATGCGATGGGTCACGATGGCCGCGACCTTGCCGCCCATGCTGTGGGCCGCGATCACGAACGGGCCGCCGTCGGCCTCGGCCTCGATGACCTGGAGAGCGCGGTCGGCGAGAGCCGAGACCGAGCCGTTCGGCGCATCCGGAGACCCGCCGTGCCCGGGCAGGTCGATGCCGACCACGCGCAGGCGAGCGCCTGCGAGGCGGTCGAGGGCGTCGGCGATCGGAGCGGCGGCTGCCGCGTCGAATCCGAGGCCGGGAAGAAAGAAGATGGTTCCGG
>Ga0247732_10000184_pt1 | contig 38506 bp, 37 predicted proteins | sample UWRJL163409C2_FD_180940 | JGI IMG/M metagenome (GOLD analysis project Ga0247732, IMG submission 180940) | Plant litter microbial communities from Arlington Agricultural Research Station in Wisconsin, United States - UWRJ-L163-409C-2 | ecosystem: Environmental > Terrestrial > Plant litter >...
GCGTTCCGAGGTCGAGATCGCCCAGAGTGAACCACGGCCAGCCGACACCGAACGCGGTGAGCTCGGCGCTCACCCTCTCGGATTCGCCGGCCCGACCCCAGCCGCGCACCTCGTCGTTGGCGCCAGCGAGCGAGTACATGATCGAGTCGAGGTCGGGACACACCTTGAGGCCGGTGAGCCACACGTCGTCTCCGGTGTTGACGATCGCGGTCACCTCGTCGGTGTGGCCGCCTTCGCCGTCGGGGTGGATGGTGGACAGATGGTGGCGGAGTCCCCGCAGGAACTTGGCCCCGCCGACACCTCCCGCGAGTACGGCGATCTTCACGAGCCGAGTTTATCCCTGCCGACGGCACTCGCCGGGCGATGCTGAGCCGACCCATGCGGTGGGATAATCGTCGGCATGCCTTCGATCGAGTCCCTGTGCCGTGTTCACGCGCTCCGACCTGACAGCGGCTCCGTGGGTACGACCGCCATCGACAAGAGGCCCGTCGAGGGTCCCGTGAAGATCGGCGAGTATGGCCTCTACGCAGATGTGCAGGCCGACCGCAAGCACCACGGAGGTCTGACGAAGGCCGTCTACGCGTACGCGTCGGAGGACGCCGAGCATTGGTCGGGCATTCTGGGGCGCGAGATCGGCGCCGGCCTGTTCGGCGAGAACCTGCGCACCCGTGGCGTCGACGTCTCGGGCGCGGTCATCGGCGAGCGATGGATGCTCGGGGCCGAGGTCGTTCTCGAAGTGACCTGCCCCCGAACGCCCTGCGCCACCTTCGGCCGGCGCATGGGCGAGCGCGGGTGGGTGAGGCGCTTCGCCGCGGAGGGTCGCCCCGGCGCCTACCTTCGGGTCGTGACCCCGGGCGAGGTCTCGGCCGGCGATGAGGTTCGCGTCGTCGAGCGGCCCGACCACGGAGTCACGATCGCGTCGTGGTTCACCGAGCGCCGCTCGGCCGACGCCGTCGCCCTGCTCGCCGCCCACGAGAGCGGTCGGCATCCGCTCGTGCCGGAGATGCTCGACTCGCTCGACGTCGCCATCGCATCGAGCCGGTGACCCCCGCGGCGCGCTATTCGGCGCGCGCCGCCGCCGCGAGCAGGGCGCCGATCTGGTCGAAGTCGTCGCGCACGCGGCCTGCCGTGATGCGGATGAACTGCTCACCCGCGAGCGGCGCCGCGTAGAACGAGCTGCCGGCGGCGACCTTGATGCCCGACGCGGCCAGCGACAGGATCGCGGCCTTCTCGTCGCGAACCCGCAGCCACGTGTTGATGCCGTCAGAGGGGGAGTGGTCGGCACCGCCCTGCACGAGCGCCTCGGAGAGCGCGCGCTGCCTTGCGTGGTAGACCCGCCTCGCCTCGGAGATCTGGGTGACGCTGGGAGACGCGGTGAGCAGCTGGTAGAGGATCGTCTGCAGCATGCGCGAGGTCCAGCCCGGGCCCACGATGCGCTTCGCGATCACCCGGTCGATGATGGCGGTGGGGCCGCCCAGGGCGCCGATGCGCAGGTCGGGACCGTGCGATTTGGCGAAGCTGCGCACGTGCAGGGTGCGATGCGGAAACCACTCTCCGAGGCTGAATGCCGGCCCGGTCGTGATCTCGCCGGAGTGGTCGTCCTCGATGATCACCGGGTCGCAGATGTGCGACTTCGAGCGGATGACCCGCGCCAGCTCGCGCGCACGCTCGGCCGTGAGCGACACCCCCGTGGGGTTCTGCGCGCGAGGCTGGATGATGATGGCCGCGGGATTGAGGTCGAGTGCGGCCGAGAGCAGCTCGGGTCTCATGCCCTGCGAGTCGATGGCCACGGGGATCGCCTCCACGCCGAGCTGCTCCAGCAGGTCGAGGAACGCCGGGAATCCGGGGTCCTCGACGACGACCCTGTCGCCGTACCGCACGATCGCCTCGAGTGACCGGCTGATCGCATCCAGCGCCCCGTCGAGAATCGTGAGACTCGCCGGCACGAAGGGCCAGGATGCGCGCAGCTGCCTCTCGAGGTCGGGCAGCACGCGCATGTCGAGGTAGCTGGCCGTGTCGGCACGCGTCGGAACGTGGCCGAGCGCGAGCGCGAGATCGGGAAGGAGGAGGGGGTCGGGCGTGCCCGTCGAGAGGTCGAGTCGGGCGACGACGTGCGAACCCGCGAGCTCGCCGAAGTGCGGCGGCATCCAGGCGGTGGATGCCTCGAGCACGTAGCTGCCGGCGCGGCCGCGCGAGTTGATGAGCCCCACCTTCGACAGGGCCTGCCACGCGTTGCTGACCGTGGCCGGGCTCACCCCGAGGGCGGCGGCGACATCGCGCACCGTCGGCAGCCGCTCGCCCGAGCGCAGCGCACCCCCGCGGATGAGCCGCGAGATCGCGGAGGCGATTCCCTCGGGCGTCTTCGCCTCGACGGCCTCGATGATGGTCTCGAGCACTGCGGTCGCCCTTTCTCGATGGACTGAACTCTTGACTTATTTACGCCGACGTCACAATCTGAAATCTAAGAGAAATGTTCAACCCCGACAATAACAAAACGGGACCTGAGCACACTGTGGCTGCGTCGCCTCCTCACGGCTGGCACGCTGCCCCGCTCCGCCCGGCTCGAACGCTTCAGCGAGAGGACGAATGCAATGACGGTAGTACGTGCGGCACTCACCCAGGCGACATGGACGGGCGACAAGGAGTCGATGATCGCCAAGCACGAGCAGTTCGTGCGAGACGCGGCCGCCGAGGGCGTGCAGGTCATCTGCTTCCAGGAGCTGTTCTACGGGCCCTACTTCGGCATCATCCAGGATGCGAAGTACTACGACTACGCCGAGGCCGCCGACGGCCCGACAGTGCAGAGGTTCCAGGCGCTCGCCAAGGAGCTCTCGATGGTCATTGTGCTGCCGATCTACGAGGAGGAGCAGCCGGGCGTGCTCTACAACACGGCCGTCGTCGTCGACGCCGACGGAACGGTTCTGGGCAAGTACCGCAAGCACCACATCCCGAACCTGCAGCAGTTCTGGGAGAAGTTCTACTTCCGCCCCGGCAACCTCGGCTACCCCGTCTTCGACACGGCCGTCGGCAAGGTCGGCGTGTACATCTGCTACGACCGACACTTCCCCGAGGGATGGCGTGAACTCGGTCTGAACGGCGCGCAGATCGTGTTCAACCCGTCGGCCACGAAGCCCGGCCTGTCGAACCGCCTGTGGGAGCTCGAACAGCCCGCTGCTGCGGCGGCTAACCAGTACTACATCGGTGCCAACAACCGCATCGGCACCGAGACCGAGGAGTTCGGCGACGACGCGGTGACCTTCTACGGCAGCTCGTACTTCGTCGACCCGCGCGGCAACTTCGTCGGCGATGTAGCCTCGACCGACACCGAGGAGATCGTCGTGCGCGACCTCGACCTCGAGGTGTTGCGCGAGGTGCGCAACTCCTGGCAGTTCTATCGCGATCGCCGCCCGGACTCCTACCTGGCGACGGTCGCACCGTAAGAAAAGGGGACATCATGGCAACGACGCTGATCACCGGGGGAACGGTCGTGTCATCGACCGGTCGCGCCCGCGCAGACGTGCTCATCGACGGCGAGACGATCGCCGCCGTGCTCGAACCGGGCTCGGTGCTGCTCGGCACCGACCTCACCGCGGCCGTCGACACGGTCATCGACGCCACGGGCAAATATGTGATCCCGGGCGGAATCGACGCGCACACGCACATGCAGATGCCCTTCGGCGGCACCGAGGCATCCGACACCTTCGAGACCGGAACCCGGGCCGCAGCCTGGGGAGGCACGACGACGATCGTCGACTTCGCCATCCAGTCGTACGGCGAGCGGGTTCAGGATGGCCTGGCGGCGTGGCACGAGAAGGCGGCCGGCAACTGCGCCATCGACTACGGATTCCACCAGATCATCGGAGACGTCAACGAGGAGTCGTTGCGCGCGATGGACGGCCTGCTCGACGAGGGCGTCTCGAGCTTCAAGCTGTTCATGGCGTACCCGGGAGTGTTCCTGAGCAACGACGGGCAGATCCTTCAGGCGATGCAGAAGTCGGCGGCCACCGGTCTGATGACGATGATGCACGCCGAGAACGGGTCGGCCATCGACGTGTTCGCACAGCAGCTCGTGAAAGACGGCTACACCGAGCCCTACTACCACGGTGTCTCCCGCCCGTGGCAGATGGAGGAGGAGGCCACCCACCGCGCGATCATGCTCGCCAACCTCACCGGCGCACCGCTCTACGTGGTGCACGTCTCCGCGAAGCAGGCCGTCGGCCAGATCGCCACGGCCCGCGACAACGGCCAGAACGTCTACGGCGAGACCTGCCCGCAGTACCTGTACCTGTCTCTTGAAGACAACCTGGGGGCCGAGGGCTTCGAGGGCGCCAAGTGGGTGTGCTCCACGCCGCTGCGCTCCAAGCACGAGCACCACCAGGACCAGCTGTGGCAGGCGCTGCGCACCAACGACATCCAAATGGTCTCGACCGACCACTGCCCCTTCTGCATGAAGGGCCAGAAGGAGCTCGGCGTCGGCAACTTCACCAAGATCCCCAACGGCATCGGCTCTGTCGAGCACCGCATGGATCTGCTCTACCAGGGCGTCGTCAACGGCCACATCTCGCTCGAACGCTGGGTCGAGATCACCTCGACCACGCCGGCGCGCATGTTCGGCATGTACGGCAAGAAGGGCGTCATCCAGCCCGGTGCCGACGCCGACATCCTCGTCTACGACCCCAACGGGCACACGTCGATCGGCTACGAGAAGACGCACCACATGAACCTCGACTACTCCGCGTACGAGGGCTATGAGATCGACGGCCACGTCGACACCGTGCTCTCGCGCGGAAAGGTCGTGGTCGACGACAACCAGTATCTCGGCGCCAAGGGCGACGGCAGATTCATCAAACGCGGCCTCTCGCAGTACCTCATCTAAAGGACCACGCATGGAATTCGGCGCAGTACTCCAGACCAACCCGCCCGCCTCTCGAACGGTGCACCTCGCGAAGCTCGCTGAGCAGCACGGCTTCGAGTACGTGTGGACGTTCGACTCGCACCTGCTGTGGCAGGAGCCGTACGTCATCTACAGCCAGATCCTCAACGAGACCCATCGCGTGAAGGTGGGGCCCATGGTCACGAATCCGGCCACGCGCGACTGGACCGTGACGGCCTCTCTCTACGCCACGCTCAACGAGATGTACGGCAACCGCACCATCATGGGCATCGGCCGCGGCGACTCGGCGGTGCGCGTCACGAACGGCGCCCCGACGACGCTCAAGTCGCTGCGCGAGTCGATCCACGTCATCCGCGAGCTGGCGAACTCGCGACCCGTCGAGTACAACGGCGCGGAGCTGCGGTTCCCGTGGAGCGTCGGCAGCGAACTGGATGTCTGGGTCGCGGCATACGGTCCGCTCGCGTTGAAACTCACGGGCGAGGTGGGAGACGGCTTCATCCTGCAGCTGGCCGACCTCGACATCGCCGAGTGGATGATCAAGACGGTGCGCGCGGCTGCCGAGAACGTGGGACGCGACCCCGACTCGATCGCCTTCTGCGTCGCCGCTCCCATGTACATCGGTGACGACTGGGAGCACATGCGCGACCAGTGCCGCTGGTTCGGCGGCATGGTGGGCAACCACGTGGCCGACATCGTGTCGAAGTACGGGTCCGACTCGTCTGTTCCGACCGCGCTCACCGACTACATCAAAGACCGTGAGGGCTACGACTACAACGAGCACGGCCGCGCCGGCAACAGCCACACGGCCTTCGTTCCCGACGAGATCGTCGACCGCTTCTGCCTGCTCGGCACCGCCGACGACCACATCGAGAAGCTGAAGAAGCTGAAAGACATCGGTGTGACCCAGTTCGCCGGCTACCTGCAGCACGACAACAAGGAGGAGACCCTCCGCGTGTACGGCGAGACGGTGATCCCCGCGCTCAAAGAGCACATCACGGCCAAGGCATGACCCGAACCGGCTCGCCGCTCGTCCGCCGCGTACTCCTCGGGGTGCTCGGGGTCGTCGTGCTGGCCGCCGTCTGGGAGCTCTACAAGGCGCTCGGCCCGGCGACCGGGGTGATGATCGGCGACCTCACCGTGCTTCCCCGCACGAGCGATCTCGCGATGCCGCACGTGTGGGACATGGTCGCCCGGCTGTTCCGTCCGGTGCGCTCGGCCGGCGACGACGAGCTGATGTGGCAGGCCGTGCTCGAGGCATCGTTCTTCAGCCTGGGCGTGGCCGCGGTGGGCTGGCTCGTCGGCGTGGTCGTGGGCATGCTGCTCGCGATCGTCATGCAGCGCTTCCGCACCGCCGAGTCGGCGCTGCTTCCCTGGATCGTGCTCAGCCAGACGGTTCCGCTCATCGCCATCGCGCCCCTCGTCAAGCGCTGGGGTTCGCAGATCGAGATCGGCGAATTCAGCTGGGAGAACTGGATGTCGGTGGCGCTCATCGCGTCGTACCTCGCGTTCTTCCCCGTGTCGATCGGAGCCCTCCGCGGGCTCGAGTCGCCCGACGTGAACCACGTCGAACTCATGCGCACCTATTCGGTGGGCTGGTGGGCCACGCTCATCAGGCTCCGCCTGCCGGCCAGCGTGCCCTACCTCCTGCCCGCCCTGCGCCTGGCGGCAGCCAACGCCGTCATCGGCACCGTGGTCGCCGAGGTCTCCATCGGCCTGCGCGGCGGCATCGGCCGCATGATCGTGGAGTACGCCGCGGCAGCCGGGGGAGACCCCGCCAAGCCGTGGGCGCCCATCTTCGGGGCCGTCGTCGTCGGCCTCCTGGCCGCGGGGGTGGTGGCCCTGATCGGCCTCGCCCTCACCCGTTACCGTCGAGGAGAAACCCCCGCATGAGCACCGAACCCGCAGCATCCGGCCACGCTGTCGCCCAGGGCCAGCCCGTCGCATCCGCCCGGCCCGCCGCCGTCTCTGTCGCGGGTGTGGGCAAGGTCTTCGCGTCGCGCAAAGGCACGGATGTGACGGCGCTCGAGGCCGTCGACCTCACGATCGCGCCGGGCGAGTTCGTGTCGCTCATCGGACCGTCGGGGTGCGGCAAGTCGACGCTGCTGCGCCTCATCGCCGACCTCGACACCCCCACGAGCGGATCGATCGAGGTGTTCGGCAAGACCGCCAGGCAGGCCCGCATTGACCAGGCCTACGGCATCGCCTTCCAGCAGGCGGGCCTGCTGCCGTGGCGCACCGTTCGCGCGAACATCGAGCTGCCGCTCGAGTTGCACAAGGTGGGCAAGGCCGATCGGGCCGCGCGTTCGTCAGAACTGCTCGCCCTCGTCGGTCTCTCCGACTTCGCCGACAAATATCCCGACCAGCTGTCGGGCGGAATGCAGCAGAGGGTCGCCATCGCTCGCTCGCTCGCCGAGAGCCCGGGACTGCTGCTGATGGACGAGCCATTCGGCGCCCTCGACGAGATGACCCGTGAGCGCATGCAGACCGAGCTCGTGCGCATCTGCGCCGAGACAGGTGCCGCCGTCGTCTTCGTCACGCACTCGATCCCCGAAGCAGTCTTCCTCTCGAACAGGGTGGTCGTGATGTCGCCCCGGCCGGGTCGCATTCGCGACGTCATCGCCGTCGACCTGGGACGCGCCGAGGGGCGCGACGAGGGGCTTCGCGAGGCGGACAGCTTCTTCGAGGCCGTGGTGGCCGTGCGCGAGAGCCTGCACGGCGAGTCCGCGGGTGCACCGGCAGCGCGAGGGGTCGACATCCGATGAAGCAGTCAGCCTCGCTGCCCCGAACGATCCTCGCGCCCGTCCTGCTCGGGGTACTGGCGGTCGCCCTCTGGCAGCTCGCCGTGGTGGCCCTCGAGATCAAGCCGTTCGTGCTGCCCTCGCCCGTGTCGATCGCCACCGAGTTCTCGTCGAGCGTGTCGAGCGTGTGGACGTCGAGCCTCGTCACCGGGGCGAACGCGCTCATCGGCCTGCTCATCGGCGCGATCGTCGGAATCATCGCAGCGATCATCGCCACCGTGCTTCCGATCACCGACGAACTGAGCGCCCCATTGGTCGCTGCGGCATCCGTCATACCGATCGTCGCCCTCGCCCCCGTGCTGTACACGATGTTCGGCGCAGACAAAGAGACCGCGAGGCAGCTCGTGGCGGCGCTCGCGGTCTTCATTCCCGTGTACCTCAACACGCTGAGAGGGTTGCGTCAGGCCAGGCCGGTACATCGCGACCTCATGCGGGCATACGGAGCGTCGTCGTGGCAGGCCACGCGGGCGGTCACCCTGCCGGGGGCCGTTCCGTTCCTCTTCATCGGGCTGCGCATCGCCTCGAGCCTCGCAGTGATCTCCGCGCTCATCGGCGAGTACTTCGGCGGACCCATCGGAGGGCTCGGCAAGTCGATCACCTCGGCGGCGGCCTCGAGCAACTACTCGCTCGCCTATGCCTACGTGCTCGGCGCCATCATCCTCGGCCTGGTCTTCTACGTCGTGACCCTCGGTCTCGAGAAGCTCGTTTCGCCGCACCGGGCCCCGTCGACGGGCCCCTGACGATGTCCGCCGATCCCGGCGGCCGAAGCACCATTCACCGCACCAACACAGGAGGAACAATGAAACACAGCAAACGCCTCATTGTCACCGGCGCCATTGCGGCCGTCTCAGCGCTCGCGCTGGCAGGCTGCAGCTCGAGCGGCTCCGACGACTCCACCGATTCGGCGAGCGGAGAACTCACGCCGGTGACCCTGCAGCTGCAGTGGTTCGCCCAGGCGCAGTTCGCGGGCTACTACGCGGCGCTCGACCAGGGGTACTACGAAGACGAGGGGCTCGACGTGACGATCCTCGAGGGCGGCGCCGACATCGTTCCGCAGGACGTGCTCTCGGGCGGCGACGCCGACTACGCCATCTCGTGGGTTCCGAAGGTTCTCGGCTCCATCGAACAGGGCGCCGAGATCACCGACGTCGCGCAGATCTTCGAGCGCAGCGCCACCACGCAGATCTCGATGAAGGACAAGAACATCACGACCGCGGCCGACCTGGCCGGCAAGAAGGTCGGCAGCTGGGGCTACGGCAACGAGTGGGAGCTCTTCGCCGGCATGCAGAAGGCCGGGGTCGCGACCGACGACATCTCGCTGGTGCAGCAGGCGTTCGACATGAACGGCTTCCTCGCCGGTGATATCGATGCGGCGCAGGCCATGACCTACAACGAGTACGCCCAGGTGCTCGAGTCGGTGAACCCGGCGACGGGCGAGCTCTTCACGCCCGACGACCTCAACGTCATCGACTGGAACGACGAGGGCACGGCCATGCTGCAGGATGCGATCTGGGCCGACTCGGCCAAGCTCGCCGACGACGACGCCTACGCCGACCAGACCGTCAAGTTCATCAAGGCCTCGATCAAGGGCTGGATCTACGCGAAGGACAACCCCGAAGAGGCCGCGGGCATCGTGACCGCCGCCGGCTCCACGCTCGGCGAGAGCCACCAGCTGTGGATGACCAACGAGGTCAACAAGCTGATCTGGCCGTCGACATCCGGCGGAATCGGAATGATCGACGAGGCGGCGTGGAAGCAGACGGTCGACATCGCCATGGGCACCAAGAACGAGACGGGCGCCACCGTCATCTCGGAGGAGCCCCCGGCGACCGCCTACTCGAACGACTACGTCACGAAGGCTCTCGACGAGCTGAAAGACGAAGGGGTCGACGTCGAAGGCGCCGACTTCACGCCCATCGAGGTCACCCTCAAGGCGGGTGGCGAGTAACACCAGCGTCACCATCACCATCGTTCCCTGAGCCTGTCGAAGGGAGCCTGTCGAAGGGCTTCCCTTCGACGGGCTCAGGGAACGCAACACAGAAAGAACAGGCACCACACGTGATTCCCACATCAGACGACGGCAAGCGCGCGTACGACCTCGACCGGGCCTACGTGTTCCACTCCTGGTCGGCGCAGGCCGCCCTCGATCCCATGGTCATCGCCGGGGGCTCGGGCACCGTCGTCTGGGATCACGACGGCAACGAGTTCCTCGACTTCTCGAGCCAGCTCGTCAACGTGAACATCGGCCACCAGCATCCGGCTGTGCGCGACGCGATCAAGGCCCAGGCCGACGTTCTCACCACCGTCGCGCCCGCCCACGCCAACCTCGCCCGCGGCGAGGCGGCCCGGCGCATCCTCGATCGCGCCGGCTCCGGCTTCGGCAAGGTCTTCTTCACCAACGGCGGTGCGGATGCGAACGAGAACGCGATCCGCATGGCCCGGCTCTACACGGGGCGCGACAAAGTGCTGTCGACGTATCGCTCGTACCATGGCAACACCGGCGCGGCCGTGGTGGCGACGGGGGACTGGCGCCGCGTTCCGAACGAGTACGCCCGCGGACACGTGCACTTCTTCGGCCCGTTCTCGTATCGCTCGGAGTTCTGGAGCGACAGCGTTGAGCAGGAGGGCGAGCGGGCCCTGCATCACCTGCGACGCGTCATCCAGAGCGAGGGCGCGTCGTCGATCGCCGCGATCCTCATCGAGACCATCCCTGGCACGGCCGGCGTGCTCGTGCCGCCGCCCGGCTACCTGGCGGGGGTGCGCGCGCTCGCCGACGAGTTCGGCATCGTGCTGATCTTCGACGAGGTGATGGCCGGCTTCGGCCGCACGGGCGACTGGTTCGCGTTCCAGTCGCTCGCCGATGAGGGCGGTGACATCGTGGTGCCCGACCTCATCACCTTCGCCAAGGGCGTGAACTCCGGGTACGTGCCCGTGGGCGGCGTCGTCATCTCGCCGTCGATCGCCGCGGCGTTCGACGAGTCGGTCTTTCCGGGCGGGCTCACGTACTCAGGGCATCCGCTGGCGATGGCCTCGATCGTCGGCGCGCTCGACGCCATGGAGAGCGAGGGCATCGTGGCCAACGCGAAGCGCGTGGGAGCCGATGTCATCGGGCCGGGCCTGCGTGCGCTGCAGGCCAAGCATCCATCGATCATCGGGGAGATGCGGGGTCTCGGTGTCTTCTGGGCGCTCGACCTGGTGGCCGATCCGGAGACGCGCGAGCCGGTCGCCCCCTCCGTGATCGCGGCGCTGAAGAAGTCGCTGCTCTCGCTGGGGCTCCTGCCGTTCTTCGCCGACAACAGGCTGCACGTCGTGCCGCCCTGCGTGGTCACCGACGACGAGGTCGCCCGGGCGCTCGACATCTACGACCAGGCGTTCTCGAGCCTCTGACGAGGTCGGTGCAGCGGAGGCTTGCGGCCTGCCGCTGCACCGTCGGCATCAGCGCGTGGGCTGGGGTCGGTAGCCATCCCGAACGACGGTCACGATGCTGGCGGCGACTCCTGCGAGTGCAAGAAGAGAGAATGAGACGAGTGCGATGATCATGGTTCCTGTCCTTTCCGGGATGAGTGATGTTGTCTCAACTCTGGCCTCGCCAACCATGTATCACAAGTGAATTGTCCTTTGCTCACTGTGTAGTCCAGCTTCCGTGATCTAGACTGCTGATCATGGACGTCGGACGACTCAATCTGCTGCGCGAACTCGCCGAGCGAGGAAGCATCACCGAGGTGGCCAAGGCCACCCATCGCACGGCGTCGGGCATCTCTCAGCAGCTGCGCAAGCTCGAATCCGAGGCGGGTCTTCCGCTCACCGAGAAGGTCGGTCGCGGCATCGCGCTGACCGACGCGGGCAGGGCCTTGGCTCGCAGCGCCACCGACGTGGCCATCGCGCTCGAGAAGGCCGAGGCGGTGTGGGACGAGTTCCGCAACGACCCGACGGGCACGGTGTCGCTCGCGACGTTCCCGACGGCGGGGCAGATGCTGCTGCCGGGCATGCTCAAGCGCGTGGCGGAGACCGGCGGGCTCACGGTGCACTGCTCAGACCGCGACCCGGAGTCCGAAGGCTTCCCGTCGCTCACCAGCGACTTCGACATCGTGCTGGCCCACTCGCCGAAGCCCGCGGCCTTCTGGAACGACAAGAACCTCCTCGCCATCCCGCTGATGACCGAGCCGCTCGACATCGCGCTTCCTCCGGGGCACCGTCTGGCCGACAAGGACTTCCTCGTGCCGAGCGACCTGATCGGCGAGCAGTGGATCGGCGTGCCCTGGGGCTACCCGTTCGAGCGCACGCTCAACGACATCTTCGAGGCTGCCGGGGTTCCGGTGAACTTCTTCCAGAGATTCGGCGACACGCGCGTCACCGAGGCCCTCGTGGCGGCCGGCCTGGGCGTCGCCGTGCTGCCCTGCTACACGGCCGCGGGTGCCTACCGCGACCGCATCGTGCTGAAGAATCTGCAGGGAGTCGTCGCCGAGCGCCACATCGCCATCCTCATGCGCCCCGACCGCGCCGAACGCCTGGCCGTGCGCACCGTGGTGGATGCGCTGCGCGCTGAGGCGGCCGCCGTGGTCGAGGCGAACAAGCACCGCAACCCGCCAGCCGCCTAGCGGTCGTCGTCAGTTCTTCGGCGTGGCCCTGCGCAGGATGAAGTACCCCGTGATGGCTGCGATGGCCGTCGGCGCGAGACTCCATGCGATCACGCCCGAGGGTCCATTCGCGTCGAACCAGGCGCCCACCGCCGGCCAGCTGCTCGTGAACGACACCAGCGCGATGCCGGCGATCAGTACGAGGCCGAGGGTTCCGAACAGCGCCAGCATGCCGTTGTTGCGCCAGCGCTGGTAGATGGTCGCGATCGCGGCGCCGACGAAGTAGAAGAACAGGTACGTCGCGAAGTAGAGGCCGAAGCGCTCGAGCCACGACGCATCCGCGCCGCCGAAGTAGAAGCTGGCGAACATCGTGCCGCCGAGCCCCCATCCGTCGGTGGCGACCTCGATGGCGGCCAGGATGGTGAGGCCCGCGCTGTAGACCGCGGACAGGGTGATGAAGGTCAGCGCGCTCCCCAGCCAGAAGTCGCGGCGGGTCACGCTGAAGCCGAGAGCGAAGGGGAATGTGTAGGCCACTGCCTGGATGCCCAGCACCAGCATGTACACGAAGATGTAGAACAGCGCTCCGGAGTACGAGATGCCGTCGCGCGCGTCGGCCCTGTCGGACTCGTTCGTCACCGATGCGAAGATGATCCACCAGATCGTGAGGTTGACGATGAAGATGCCGCCCATGATCATCCACGGCACCGCGAAGACGCTGTAGCGGTTCACCAGGTGCAGGCGCACGACGGCGAGGATGCGGTTGCCCGCGTCGTGCCCGTCGGCCAGCGGCTCTGTCGGTGCGGTTCGAGTGACGGTGCTCATGCGCTCTGCTCCAATGCTGTCTCGGTCTGGGTGCTGCCGGTGAGGCGCACGACCAGCTGCTGGAGGGACACGGGCGAGAGTTCGAGGCCCATCTCCGCGGCGCGTGCGCGATCCTGGGGTGAGAGTCGGCCCACGGTCACCGACGCGAGCCCGCCGATACCGTCTCGGTGCAGCACCTCGCGATCGGCGACGAAGGCGTCGACGCCCTGCCGGGTGCCGACCACGGTGGTGGCCGAGCCGCGGAGGCTCTCCGCGTCCTCGTCGATGAGCAGCTTTCCCTCGTCGATCACGAGAACGTGCTCGAGCAGGTTGCTGACCTCGTCGATGAGGTGGGTGGAGAGGATGACGGTGCGCGGGTGGTCGCCGTAGTCCTCGAGGAGCCGGTCGTAGAAGATCTGCCGGGCCACGGCATCCAGACCCAGATAGGGCTCGTCGAAGAACGTGAGCGGGGCTCGGGATGCGAGCCCGACGATCACGCCGATGGCCGACAGCTGGCCGCGCGAGAGCTTCTTGATGCGCCGGTTCAGCGGAAGCCTGAAATCGGCGATCAGGCGGTCGGCGAAGGCGGCGTCCCAGTTCGGGAAGAACCAGGGCGCGCTGGTGAAGACGTGCCGAGGCTTGAATTCGTCGGGGTAGCGCTGGCTCTCCTTGATGAAGCACACGTTCTTCAGCACGCCGGAGTTCTCGACCGGGTTCTCGCCGAAGACGCGGATCTCGCCGCGGGTGGCGAAGTCCTGGCCGGTGAGCAACTGCATCAGCGTTGTCTTGCCGGCTCCGTTGCGTCCGAGCAGGCCGTGGATCGTGTTCTTCTGCACGCTGAAGCTGATGTCGTCGACGGCTGTCGTGTCGCCGAATCGGCGGGTGAGGTGGGATGCCTCGACTACTGCACTCATGCGGTGCCTTCCTTTCTGATCATGTCGATCACCTGCGTCTTGTCGATGCCGAGCTTCTCTGCCTCGACGATCAGGGGCGCGATGAATTCGTTCTGGAACCGGTCGCGGCGCTTGGCCACGAGGCGTTCACGGGCGCCGGACGCCACGAACATGCCGATGCCGCGCTTCTTGTAGAGGATTCCGTCGTCGACGAGCACGTTGACTCCCTTGCCTGCGGTTGCGGGGTTGATGCGGTGGAATGCGGCGAACTCGTTCGTCGACGGAACCTGCGTCTCTTCGGGCAGCGCGCCGGCGATGATGTCGTTCTCGATCAGCTCGGCGATCTGAACGAAGATCGGCCGGGACTCATCCACGACGCTTTCCCTTCGTTGGTTCATTACTCATGTAACTAACCAACCAGCCTCCCGTCAGAATGTCAAGACTTTCCCGCGCGGACCTTCAGGGGAGTGTCCGTCGGGACGGGGGTAGACTCGAATGTTGTGAACAAATTCAAGAAGACGCCCTACACGGTGGGGGTGCACGACCTCATCCACCGTCCCGGCGAGATGCGCGAGCACGAGCTCGAGATCGTTGTTCCCGAGAAGCTCGGCGAGGGCCTCGTGGCCGTTCAGGCCGACTCGATCCTCGATGTCGACCTGCGTCTCGAGGGGCTGCACGACGGCATCCTGGCCTCGGTTCATGTCTCCGGAACGGCCGACGGAGTCTGCGGTCGCTGCCTCACCGACATCCATCTGCCGGTAGAAGTCGAATTCCAAGACGTTTTCGCGTATTCTCTTGACGAAGCTTTTGATTACTCGGTTCTCGACGATCACGTCGACCTCGAACCGATGATCAGGGATGCGGTGGTACTTTCACTGCCGTTCCAACCGGTCTGTCGGCCGGATTGCCCAGGACTCGACCCGGAGACGGGTGAAAAGCTGGCCGATCAGCCGCATGGCGAACCTCAGCAGATCACCGATCCGCGCTGGGCTGCGCTCGCAGGCTTCGAAGCTTCCACACAGACTGACCAAGCAGACACCGACGCGTCCACGCGACCCGAGTGACCTGAACGATAGAGAGAAGAGAAGATCATGGCTGTTCCGAAGAGAAAGATGTCGCGGGCTTCCACCCGCATGCGTCGCGCTCAGTGGAAGGCTACGGCCCCCACCCTCGTCAAGACGATCGAGAACGGCAAGACTGTCTACAGCCTGCCGCACCGCGCCAAGATCGTCGAGGACTCCGCAGGCACCCCCCTGTTCATGGAGTACAAGGGCCGCAAGGTCGCAGACATCTAAGACTCCTGCTGTCGGCAACGACATCAGAAGCGTCACCAAGGAGCGCCTCGATGGTTTCGGAACATGAAACCGACGGGTCGCTCCTTTTGGCGACTCTGCAGATCGATCTTCCCGATGATCTGCTCGAGCTCGCCCTGACCCACCGCTCGTACTCCTACGAGCACGGCGGCATCCCCACGAACGAGCGCCTCGAGTTCCTCGGCGACTCGATCCTGGGCCAGGCCGTCACGGTCATGCTCTACCACCGCTTCCCTGACCTCGAAGAGGGCGAGCTGGCCAAGCGCCGCGCCAGCCTCGTGTCGACGGTCGCCCTCGCCGAGATCGCTCGCGGCATCCACCTGGGCCGTTTCGTGCGGCTGGGCCGGGGTGAAGAGCTCACGGGTGGACGAGACAAGGCCTCGATTCTCGCCGACACGATGGAAGCCGTGATCGGCGCCAGCTACCTGGGCGCGGGTCCGGATGCGGCGACCGCCCTCGTGCTGAGGCTCGTCGCGCCGCTCGCCACCGCCCCGGGCCACTTCCGCATCTCCATGGATCCGAAGACGTCGCTGCAGGAGGTCGCGGGCCAGCAAGGCCTGGCCACTCCCGTCTACGAACTCACCGAGTCGGGCCCCGACCATCAGAAGGTGTTCGTGGCGACCGTTCGCGTGTCGACCGCCGCCGGCGTCGTCGTGGCCGAGGCATCCGGCACCGGTCCGTCGAAGAAGCAGGCCGAGGCATCCGCTGCCCGCGATGCGGTCGCGGCCCTCTCCGCCGCCCCGTCGACAGACTCCGTTCCGGCCTAGCGTGCCCGAACTCCCCGAAGTCGAGGTCGTTCGCGCGGGCCTCGAGAGAGCCGTCTCCGGCGCGGTCATCACCGCCGTCGAGGTCTTCGAGCAGCGCTCGCTCAAGCGGCACAGCCCCGTGGCCGGCGCCTTCGTCGACCTGCTCGAGGGCCGCCGGATGCTGTCGGCGGTTCGCCGAGGCAAGTTCCTCTGGTTTCCCCTCGACGATGCGACAGACGCCGGTGGCCACGCCCTCGTGACGCACCTCGGCATGAGCGGGCAGGTGCTGCTGCGCACACCGGGCATCGAGGAGGACGGTCTGCTGCGCATCCGGCTGCACATCGAGCACCCCCAGCACGGCGAGTTCTGGGTGAACTTCGTCGACCAGCGCATCTTCGGCTCTATGGCCGTCGACGGTCTCGTTCCGACGCCCGACGGTCGCGCGGCTGGGCGGGGGAGCGAGCTCGCCTCCCTCCCCGGCCAGGTGTCGCACATCGCCCGCGACCCGCTCGATCCCGCGTTCAGCGACGAGGCCTTCTTCGCCGCGCTCGCGCGCAAGAACACCGGCATCAAGAGGGCGATGCTCGACCAGAACCTGATCAGCGGCATCGGCAACATCTATGCCGACGAGTCGCTGTGGGCGGCGCGCATCCACTACGAGCAGCCCGCGTCGTCGCTGTCGCGTGCCAAGGCCAAGCTGCTGCTCGCCGAGGTGCGGCTCGTGCTCGAGAAGGCGCTCGCCGAGGGTGGAACGAGCTTCGACGCCCAGTACGTGAATGTGAACGGGGCGTCGGGGTACTTCTCGCACAGCCTCAACGCCTACGGTCGGCAGGGGGAGCCGTGCCCCCGCTGCGGACGCCCCATCGTGCGCGAGAGCTTCATGAATCGCGGCTCGCACTTCTGCGCCCACTGCCAGAAGCTTCGCTGAGGGCAACCTCCGATCGAATGTCCCATGCCCTCGGTAGAATACAAGTGCCCAAAATTGAGCAGATATGGACAGGGCACAGCGTAAGCAACATACGTGTGACGGCGTCGATAGCTGGCACCGTTCTGTCTTTGAGGAGCGGAATGCCACCGATGACCCGACCGCCGCGCGAAGGTGCGCTCTTGAAAGCTGCACCTCGCGAGCATTTGGGTGGAACAACAACTCGAGTCAGAGTGGCGTCAGAGTCGGGGCGTGCACGGTGAGTACACAATTCGACAGTGCAGGTCTGAGCGTTTCGGCGCCTGCTACTTCTTCCGACCAGCCAGATGAGGCTGATGAAGGGGAAACGCAAGCTGAAGAAGCATCCGCCAAGAAGATCAAGCTCAGGACGCTTGCCCCTGACTTCAAAGCGGACCACCACAGCCTTTACGTTAGGCACCTCGAGGAGGCCATCCTCGAGAAGCGGAACCGGAACATCGCGCTGACTGGCCGCTATGGCGCCGGCAAGTCGAGCGTGCTGGACGAGTTCGAACGGACGCACAAGTCCACGACAGTCCGCATTAGCATCAACACCCTTGGCCCGGATGAGGACGACGAGGATCTCACCAACCGGATTCAGAAGGAACTGGTCAAGCAGCTCGTCTATCGTCTCAAGCCGGGTCAGGTCCGCCGCTCACGATTCGCACGCCCAAAACCGATCACCAAATGGCGCGCGCTGTGGCAGGCGCTAGCAGTCTCATCCGTTGGGCTCAGCTTGCTATGGCTTGTGGGGATACGTCCTTCGGAGGGCTGGCCGGGAGCTGACGCGAGCGTGCTCGCGCAGCTTGGACTGGGGACGTTGTTTTTCGCGCTCGTGGTGCTTGTCGTCTGGTCGGTGCGGTGGCTCATCGGAGATCGGCTCGTCTCCGAAGTCAGCACTGGGGGAACCAAGATTGCACTGAGCGATGGGCCTACGACATACTTCGACAGCTTCCTTGACGAGATCGTTGCATTCTTTGATGCGGTCGAGCCCAAGTTCGTAATCTTTGAGGATCTTGATCGTTTCGACGATCCGCAGATCTTCGACTCCTTGCGCGAACTGAACACACTGGTGAATGCATCTGCGCATTGGGCCAGCAAGGATCAGCCGTTGCGCTTTGTCTACGCCATCAAGGACAGCTTGTTTGAGCAGCTTGGATCGACGGCTCCGTCGACGGACGATGAGGAAGTGGACAGAGACAGTGAAGCGAGCGGGGACAGGCCCGTCGTGTCGAGGAGCCGGGAGTCGACATTTGTCACGCGGAAGCCAGACCTTGCGACCGAGGCTGTGCGCCGCGCCAATCGGACCAAGTTCTTTGAGATGGTTATTCCCATCGTGCCCTTCCTTTCACACCGGAACGCGCGCGATCACCTCTCCGATGCGCTGACCGCGCTCGGATTCCCGGAAGACTTTGTTTCGCGACCGCTTCTCGATCTGGTGGCGCGCCACACGACCGACATGCGCCTAATGATCAACATCTGCAACGAGTTCGCAGTGTTTGTAGAACGCTTGTTGTGGACCAAGACTTCTGCCCCTGGCATGACTGCGGATCACCTGTTCGCCCTCGTGGTCTACAAGAACTTCCACATGGCGGATTTTGAAAACATTGCTCAACGAACGAGTACCCTCGACACCCTGGAGCAGCATCATCGCGACGAAGTCCGTGCGCTCGTCGAGGTAGTGCAGACTCAGCGACGAACGCGGACGCAACTCGAAGTGCACCGCGAGCGGAGAGAGCGGACTGCTTCCAGCCTGGGGAAGCGTTTGCAGGATATGAAGAGCGCGTTCCCCAATCCGTATGGCAGCTATCCCATCACGTTCGTGGTCGGCGGGACGTCCTTCGCTTATGGCTCCGTGGAGGATGTTGGCTTCTGGGAGGAAGTCGCCGCAAACCCGGCAATCTCTGTTAGTCAGACTAACGCTGGCTCGATATCTATCAGCGCCGAGCAGATGCTTCGCCTCTTTCCCGAGTTGGAAAGCACGGCCCATTGGATTGCCCCCAACGCCGAAGCTCTTGCGCGCCTGACGAAGCAGTTCGACGAAGATATCGCGACCTTGCGTGGTGCGGGATTCGTGGAGCTCGCGGCCTATTCTCGCGTTCCACAAGGACGGAAGAAGTTCGAGCAGCATATTAGCGATGATCTCGAATCGGAGCTCGCCCGCGATCTCGTCCGTAGAGGGTTCATCACTCGGAACTTTGCCGAGTATTCAGCGATCTTCTTCGGCAAGTTCGTCGGCGTCGACGTGGCGTACTTCTATAACCACAGTGTGCAGCCGAACGAGATGTACCTTGACTTCCAGTTCACCACGCCGAACGCAGTGAACAACTTGCTCGAACAGGTTCCCTCGGACTTCGTAAGCAGCATCAGCGCGCTGAACCTCGATGTCGTCGATCATTTGTTGTCACATCGCCACGACAAAGCGAAGGAAGTTGCGGCGTACGTCGCTTCCCATGACACGAGTCCAGATGTACGTGGCTTCATGGGCGCGTTTCTCAACACGTCTGGCGCTCAGCACGAGGCCTTCGTCGCGTTGCTTGCGGAGCACCCTTGGGGCCGTGTATTTGAATTTTTAGCGGGCGACCAAGCGTTGCCGGATGAAGAGTCGAGGCTGCGGGCTTTCAGCGCTGCACTTCTGAATGCTGGAGCTGCAGACCGGTATGTTTTTGGCGATGCTGCTGTCGGGCTACTCCAAGCACATCACTCGCAGATGCCGGCGATCGCTGAAGAGCAGACGACTGCGCGGGTGACGCGAGTGTTTGAGATACTCCAATCCGTCGGACTCGTCATCCCTGATCTGAGCATGTTGAGCAAACCGCTGCGCGATCGTGTTGTGGATGTGGGGATGTACGAAATCAGCGTTCCGAACCTGAAGCTTGCTCTGGGTGTCGAGCACTCGCCCACACTTGACGAACTCAGGAAGAGCGCGCACGTCTGGGAGTACTGCTTGTCCAGGATTGACAATTATCTCAGAGTCATGAGCGCGGATGACTCGGTTCAGTTCGTGGTCGCGTCTCCGCAGGTACTCGTCGATGTCATCAACGAGCAGGATGAGGTCTGGCCCGACGACCAAATCCAAGCCGTGATCGCGGGCGGCGCGGACGAACTTGTGATCACGAGTCTCAAGGATGTGCCTGAACGTTTCTGGCCAGATCTAGCCGCGTCACGACATATGATGCCCTCGGCCTTGAACGTCGCCGAGTTTGTGAAAGTACACGGCTTTGACGCGCACTTGGCTAACTTGTTGGCTCCAGAAGGCGACCGCCCGCTCGACATTTTGGGCGTGGATGAACTTGATGGCGATGAGTGCGCCGATCTCGCAGTCGCGATGCTAAACGCGGCAACCGTCTTGAACGCAGAGAAGCGTGTGGCACTTGCGCGACAGGTCGTACCTGACGACGGTGTCAACCTGTCCGCGGTGAACCCGAGTCCAGATCAACTACTGGCTCGCGGCCTCGAAGCAGGGTTGTTCGACGATGACCTTCGAACCTTCACTCACTTCGCAGCCGGTGGCTGGGCAGCGACGTCCGAGGCATTCGCTGTGTCGCAGAATGCCGTCGCGTTCATGTCGCCGGCAATCGTGCGTGGCTATGTAGCGGAGTTCCTAACGAGTGCGAATATCTCACCCGTGATGAAACGGACGGTGCTCGGCAGCCTCTCGCAGTACGTCCCCACCGATGAGGCAATCGTCCTACGGGCAGCAGGCGAGGTAGCGCGATCAGAATCGTTCAAGTTGCCGATTGATCAGGTGAAGCGAATCGCCGGTGTCAGCGGCACGACCAACGCTGTCATGCGTCAGTTGGTTCTCTCAGCCAAGGATCTGCCCTCGCACGACGTAGTCGAGATCCTCGCACTGCTCGGAGCGCCCTACAGCAATCTGGCGACCGGACCAGGAGCAACCTTCGACTTTCCAAGTAACGTTTCTTCAATAGAGACGGTATTCAGGAGGCTTGAGGCGGACGGTCGAGTCAAGATTTCGAAGAAGCTGCTCGGGTCTGGCCGAGTTGTGAAGGTGCTGGACTAGAGGGGCCGTGCACGAGCGGTCTGGTCGCGTATGGCGATGTGGATCCGATCAAGGTTGGTGCGCACTCGAGCGTCTCGACCTCAGCCCGGAGGGAGATCTAAGTGACCGACGAACCCGACCGCGACCCGCAGGCTGAGCGCTTCATCCGTCTGATGGCGCTCCACAAGTACTTCCTCAACGCGAGCTTCATGCGCGATGTGTTCAAGAAGCGCATCGCCGCACGTCCAGCGCTGGACAAAGTCGCCTTCGTCACGGGGCACGACAACATCACTGCGATGAGCCTCTGGTACGCCACGGTCTACGTCGTTATCGAGGGCTGGTGCGAGGCGAAGCTGACGGATCCCGCCGTCGACGAGCTGCTCGCCGATACCGAACGGGTCGGACACCTCCGACGCTTCCGCAATCAGGTGTTCCACTACCAGAAGGCCTACGACAACCCGAGGCTGCTCGAGTTCCTAGGTACCAATAACTCCGACGCTGAGGCGGCCACGAAGTGGATCGAAAAGACCCACGTAGCTCTGGGGCGAGGCATTGAGAAGACGCTCAAGGAGATGCTCGACGCACAGCGGCCTCGGAAGTAGACATCGGAAACAGAGCCCCCCGCGGCATCATGTGCGGGGTCTCTCTCTTCCCGTGGTCCTAGTCCTCCTGGGTATCCGGGTCATCATCGTCGTCTCTGTCAGACAGGTGACCCGAGGTTCCGATGAGGAATGTTCTCTTCGTCTCACCCACCGGTACGACCACCTCGATGCGGTTCGATTTCGGGAACTTCGACCGCGTCTTGCGGATGTCTCACTCGTCGTAGGGGATCACGACGTACTGAGGCTGCTCGCCTTCGTCCCAGAGGGATTCTAGATCTGCCAATGGGAGCTCTGCGAGCCGCGCGAGCAGCGCAGCCTTGGCAACCTCGATCTCTCTGAGCAGTAGAGTCTTGACGGCGGATACAGCGCTTTGGAACTCCTCGATGGCCTGGCAGACGTAGTGCGGGTGCGAGGTGGGCGCTAAGGCTGTCGTGGCGGTGACCTTGCTGCCAGGCTCAGCATCGTCATCGCGCTCGAGGTCCACGACTAGAAACTCGGCATGAGCTCGCTCTCCTAGTGCGCGACGGTGCTGTTGCAGAGCTTCACCATCGACTCGTGAACGCCCTTATGCTCATCGGGCACGTCTACGATCGTGTTGAGACGCTTACGAACGTTCGAGGTCGTGAAGCACCGCGCGTAAGCGACGATCGCCTTCCTCACGAGAGGGCTGGCCTTGCTCTTCTCTAGAGTGTTCTCGGAGATCGTCACGTGGCCAGCGATGTCCAGCGCGTAGAGCGCCTCGGCGAGGTCGGCGTTTTAGTCGGCGAGGAGCGCCAGCCAGATGGATTCCTCAGAGCGCGGCGCGATGACCTGCTTTTCTTCTGTCGAGGGACCATTGTGCTTAAGTATGCCGCTTGTGACGCAGTTCCCGGCTAACGTTGAGAGATGCGCCAGAGGACTCGGTCATCAGCGGGCCCAAGAGCCAGACTCGTGTTCAGCGCGTGATCTCGTATCCGGCGGGCCACGAGCCGGACTTCTGGAACCCGGATCCCGAGTCGCGGGCGCATCGCTTCGTACTCGGCAACACCGCCAGAGCATCATCAGCGGATCCGCCGCTAATCGCGATCTGTATGAACCCGTCTTATGCCGATCACACGCAAGCAGACAAGACCGTGAACAGGCTCATCCAGGCCTCCCTCGATAACGGCCGGCCGGGGTGGGTGATGCTGAACCTATACCCCGAGCGCGCCACAGACGCCTCCTGCCTCAACTCGTATGACTCTGGCTTGTCTGCAGCGAACTGCGCGGCGATCGAGCACGTGCTCTCGATGTACCGCGCGACCGAGGTGCTGGGCGCCTGGGGTGGGCTGAAGCACAGGACCCTGCGCTCAGCTAAGACCGACGTGCTCGACACGCTCGACAGGCTCCGCGTGAGACTGTTCATGTTTGACGGCCTCACCGGCGGAGGCGAGCCTTTCCATCCGACGCCACGCAGAGCACCGATTCAGATGAAGGGCGACAAGCGATATCTCGCGAGGTCGGGCAATCGCCTGGTAGAGCAGATCGTCTAGGCCGTTGCCCTCTATCCGGGCACGTCGACGAGCTTGTTCAACAACATACGCCGCCCGATTTAACATTGCCCCCGGTCCGGCTCGCCGCCGGTGTCACGGGAAACATGCCCGCATGAACAGGCGCAAGTGGGCGACCGACTGAGATTCTGCTCCACACAGTTGACGGCTTGACCTGCCCTGAGGTGACGCGCACTCAAGATGAACAAGATGGGACTGATTTTTCCTGCGGTTCACATTGAACCTGCTCGGGCGACTAGCGTTCGTTTGACCAAGGAAAATCAAGCGACTGGGTAGCCTCTGCATGAAAGTCTCAACGGCTGCACTGTATCGGGGTACTTCTCGCACAGCCTCAACGCCTACGGTCGGCAGTGGGGAGCCGTGTCCCCGCTGCGGTCGCCCCATCGTGCGCGAGAGCTTCATGAATCGTGGCTCGCACTTCTGTGCCCACTGCCAGAAACTGAGGCCGCTGCCACTGGGCTGATTGAGAGCACGCTCACCGGATGCTCAGGGTCGGTGCATGCATACTTGCCGCTGATCATTCGACAGGAAGGACTCGGCGTGAGCGAGAACGACGAATCGACCGGGCCGCAGCTGGAGCCCTGGTTCAGCGAGACCCCGAAACCGCGCAAGCGCCCTGAGGCCGAGACGGTTCCGATCGACGCGTTGACCGCCGATCTGCCGAGCGACACGACGAACACCGCGCCGACCGAGCAGCTCTCGTTCGAGCAGCAGGAGCAGCCCTGGTTCGAGCAGGACATCGACGCCCCGACCGCGCAGACCGCCGAGACCGACCTGATCGGCCAGCCCGACGCATCCGGAACCGAGGGCGAAGCGGCGACGGCCGAGGCCGCCGCGTCGGACGCGCCCACCGAGAGACCGAATGCGCGCCGCCGGCGCCTGCGCCGCACCAGCCTGGCCGTGCTCGGAGGAGCGCGCCCCGACGCCATCGAGGGCGCCCCCGGCGACCGCCAGGCCTACTCGTCGATGGCTCTCATCCTCATGTTCACGGCCACGGTCGCAGCCCTCTCGATGTCCTTCGCTCTCGGCATGGTGTTCCATGCCGACTGGTACTGGTTCATTCCCGTGGGCATCTTCTGGGGTGCCGGAATCTTCGCCATCGACCGCGCCCTCACCATCCAGCTCTCGAATACCAAGGGTGCGTGGAAGACCACCTTCGCTGTCGTGCCCCGCGTGCTGCTCGCGGCTATTCTCGGCGCCGTCATCTCGACGCCGGTCACCCTGCAGATCTTCGCGCCGGAGATCAGCGCGCAGATCCTCGTGATGGAGGCCGAGTCGCGCACGGCGTTCGCCGACCAGCTCGCGAGCGACCCCGTGCTCGCCACCGAAGACGACGTGCGCGCCACGATCGCCAGCAACCAGGCGATCATCGACACGAGCGACGCGGTCGATCCCCTCGACGACCCGACCTACGCCGCGGCCAAGGCGGCGGAGGACGCCGCCCTCGCCGATCTCAACGCCAAGACCGCCGCGTGGCAGGCAGAGGCGAACGGCACGGGCGGCTCGGGTCAGGTCGGAAATGGCGCTGTCACCGAGATCGCGAAGCAGGCCGTTGACGCGGCCCAGGTCATCTACGACCAGGCGCAGGAGGCATCGGCAGCCGCGCTGACCAGCGCCCAGACCGCGCTCGGATCCCAGCTCGCCGAGTCGAAGACCACCGCCGAGGCCGCGCTCACCAAGGCCCAGGCCGAGCTCGCCACCATCGAGCAGCGCAAGGCCGACTTCCAGGCCCAGAACGATGCGGCCGTCTCCTCGAGCGACGGCATCAGCAACCGGCTCACCGCGCTCGACCGGCTCAGCGCAGAGAGCCCGTCGGCCGGGCTCGCCCACGTCATGGTGTTCCTGCTGTTCTTCGCGATCGAACTTCTGCCCGTGATCATCAAGCTGCTGCGCAACCTCGGCAACAAGGACTCCGTGCACGACGAGACCGCGCGCGAGCACGATAGAACCGAGATCAACCGGGTGCGCCAGCAGTTCGCGCTCGAGCGCGACCAGGCGCTTCTGGATGCCCAGATCACCTCGGGCAGACTGGCCACACTCCGGCAGCTGGCCGAGCACGAGGAAGAACTGGCGCTGGCCACGGGCAAGGAACGCAACGTCGGCCTCGACGACCGCGTGCGACGCAAGAGCCAGGACTTCTTCGACGAGTGGGATCGCGACCAGTCGGCCCAGCGCCAGCGCTGATCGGAGCAGCCTGATCAGGCGGAGGCTTCGACCTCCGACGGCTCCACGGGCGCGTGGTGCGGCCGGCCGGTGAGGTGTCCGGTCAACGCGACCACGAGAGTGATGAAAGCGGCCAGCGCCACGCCCCAGCCGATGTGCACCGTCATCAGCAGAGCACCGACGGCGGCGCCCCCACCGATGAGCAGGATGGCGCCGGCCCGCCGGAACCACGGCTGGCCCGAGCCGCCGGCCAGTCGCGAGTCCGCAGCGAGACCAGTGATGGTCGACGTGACCACGACGGTGGTCACGTCTTTCACGGCGATGTGCCGGGCCGTCGCGGCCTGCACGCCCATCACCAGGGCGAAGAAGCCCGTGAAGATGTACTCGTAGGGGGCAGGGGGAGGGCCGTCGTTCACGAAGAGGGCGATGGCGAGGCCGACCATGACCGTGCCGACGATGCTGAAGAGCACGGTGCTGTGCGTGGTCCAGCCGACCTTGACCGGGCGCAGTACCCGGCCACCGATCGCGGCGCCCAGCATGAACGCGAACAACGCCACGAGCGGACCGATGACCGGAAGGTCGTCTGCGCCGGCGATCGCCATTCCGAGAATCACGACGTTGCCGGTCATGTTGGCTGTGAAGACCTTGTCGAGACCGAGGTAGCCCACGGCGTCGGCGATGCCGGTCGAGAAGGTGAGCGCGAGCATCAGGCCGAGGTGCAGATTGGCGGGCTTGCTTCTGAGTCTGCGGAGCACGTGGCACCTGCTCTTTCGATGTCGTGGTTGCGGGTGGGTCGGCCGGCGCACGATACTCTCGAAGCGACCGACCCCATCTTTCCAGACTTCGGAAGGCCCGCACCGGATGCCCGTGACCGCCCCGCTCCAGCCCGGCCAGGGATTCGTCCAGGCCGCCCACTACCTTCCGGCATCGCTCGAGAACGTGCTGTGGGGCAGGCTGCCCTGTGAGACCGACGTGGCTGTGCTCACGATCGACTCCGGCGACGAGGTCACGATCGACACCATCAGCCATGAGGGCGTGCTCGAAGACCAGGGCCGCGATCCGGCCGCCTTCTTCGCCGCGCACGGTGTGGCGCGCGAGAACGTGCTCGACGACGCGATCGCACTCGCGGCATCCGGATACCAGCGCGACCCCAAGATCGACGGGCCGCACGTTGTGACCGGGCCTATCCGCATCCGGGGGGCGAAGCCGGGCGACCTGCTCAAGATGACCGTGCTCGAGGCGACCCCGCGCGTGCCCTACGGCGTGATCTCGAACAGGCACGGAAGGGGAGCGCTCCCCGGCGAGTTTCCCCAGGTCGAAGGCTCCGTCAGCATCTTCGCGGCCGTCGACCACGACCCCGACGGCAGCCAGGTGGGCACGCTGCCGCTCGTCGCCGGGGGAGAGCGTTCGGTGCGGTTTCCGCTTCACCCGTTCCTCGGCATCATGGGCGTCGCCGTGTCGGGGTCGACGCGTCCTCACTCCGTGCCGCCCGGCCCGCACGGCGGCAACATCGACATCAACCTGCTGACCGCCGGCAGCTCGCTCTACATTCCCGTGCAGGTCGACGGGGCCCTCGCCTACGTCGGCGACCCGCACTTCGCCCAGGGCGACGGCGAGGTCGCGCTCACCGCGATGGAGGCCTCGCTGCGCGTGACCGTGCGGTTCGAGGTGGTGCCGCAGAGCGACGCGCTCACCGCCTTCGGAGCCCTCGTCGGGCCGCTCGCCGAGACGCAGGAGTTCCTCGTTCCCACGGGAATGGACGCCGATCTCGACGAGGCGGTGCGCCAGTGCGTGCGCGCCGCGATCTCTCTGCTGCACGCCCGGTACGGCATGCAGGAGGATCTGGCCTACGCCTACCTCAGCGCCGCCACCGACTTCAACATCTCCCAGGTCGTCGACCTGGTCACCGGCGTGCACGCCCGCGTGCGCGTCGCCGACTTCGAAGGACATCATGCCTGATCAGATTCGTCCCACATCCGTCACCGGCGAGCTGCCCGACGGCCTGATCGACGCGTTCTGGGCCTACGAGAACGCGCTTCTCACGAACGACCTCGAGGCGCTCGACTCAGCCTTCGCTCCAGGCGACACGACTCTGCGCGGAGACGCCGGCGGCCTGCTGGTCGGCCACGACCGCATCAGCTCCTTCCGTGGCGCTCGGGGTGGCGCCCCCGTCCGCACGATCACCTCGATCCACGTGCGCGTGCTCTCCGACGAGTACGCGCTCGTCGTCAGCGAGAACGAGCCGCGCTCCGGTGGGCGCGGGCTCGTCACGCAACTGTGGGCGCGGCATGCGGATGCCGGGGGCTGGGTCGTCGAATCGGCCCAGGTCGCCGGCGCACCGGCCGCCATGAACACCGCCATCTGGCGGGTGCTCGGCAACCCGCTCGTTGCCACGACCGCCTCCGACGGCGGCCCGCTCGCGGGCGAGACCGTTGCGGTGAAAGACCTCTTCGACGTGCAGGGCTTCGCCGTCGGAGGCGGAGTCCCCGAATTGCTGGCCGAGGCCGAGCCCGCCCAGGCGCACGCGCCCGCGGTTGCCGCCCTGCTCGCGGCCGGCGCATCCATTCGCGGCATCGCGCAGACCGACGAATTCGCCTACTCGATCGCGGGAAAGAACGTGCACTACGGCACCCCGCCCAACGTGAAGGTGCCGGGCGCGATTCCCGGGGGCTCGTCGAGCGGACCCGCATCGGCCGTGGCGCTCGGGCACGCCAGCATCGGACTCGCGACCGACACGGCCGGGTCGATCAGGGTGCCCGCGTCGTACCAGGGCCTCTGGGGCCTGCGCACCACGCACGGCGCAGTCGACGCCGGCGGACTGCTGCCCCTGGCCGAGTCGTTCGACACGATCGGATGGCTGACGAGGTCGCCCTCCGTGCTGCGTGCCGCTGCCGCGAGCTCGCTCGACGGCGACGCCCAGCAGCCGGTCGAGCCGCAGTTCGTGATCTCGACCGAGCTGCTCTTCGCGGCCGACGACTCGATTCAGGGCGCGATGGTGGATGCCGTGGGCCGGCTCGAGGCCGACGGCCTCATCGGCGAGGTCGGAGTGGTCGACCTCGGCGATACGTCGGGATTCTTCGAGGCGTTCCGCACGGTGCAGGCGGCCGAGGCGTGGCGTCGTCACGGCGACTGGATCACGGCGCACCCCGGTGTGCTCGCTCCCGACGTGGCCTCCCGGTTCGAGACGGCGTCGACGGTGACCGCCGAGGCCGAGTCCTCGGCCGGCGAGGTGCTGGCGGCCGCTCGCACCCAGCTCGACGAGGCGCTCGCCGGGCGCATCCTGCTTCTGCCATCGACGTCGTCGACCGCGCCGAGCGTCGGAGCCGACCCGGACGAGATCGACCGCACGCGCGCCGCGACCCTGGCGATGACCTGCTTCGCGGGCATCGGCGGCTACCCGGCCCTGTCGGTTCCGCTGCTCGAGGTCGACGGCGCGCCCGCCGGCCTCTGCCTCGTGGGCCCGCGCGGCACCGACCTCGCGCTCATCGACATCGCGGTCCCTTTCGTCCGCTGACGGCCCGTTCCCTGTGCCCGTCGAAGGGCCGCCCTTCGACAGGCTCAGGCAGCGGCATTCGTAACACGCATGAAACGCGCGTTCCGTAGAATCGAAGCCTGAAACAGGTGAATCATTCTCAGCGAAAGCGGTCAGCTCATCTCCCTCTCGTCACTGCCCCAGCCCATCAACCCGCCCCAGCGACTTCTTATGGGGCCGGGGCCGATCAACGCAGACCCGCGCGTGCTGCGCGCCATGTCCGCACAGCTGGTGGGCCAGTACGACCCGGCGATGACGGCCTACATGAACGAGACCATGGAGCTCTACCGCGGGGTTTTCAAGACCGCCAATGAGCAGACGCTCGTTGTCGACGGCACCTCGCGGGCCGGCATCGAGGCCGCGCTCGTCTCGCTGATCGAGCCGGGCGACCGTGTACTCGTTCCCATCTTCGGCCGCTTCGGCCACCTGCTGCGCGAGATCGCCGAGCGATGCGGTGCCGAGGTGCACGTCATCGAGGTTCCGTGGGGCGAGGTCTTCGCACCCGAGGCCATCGAGGCGGCGATCATCGAGGTGCAGCCGGCACTGCTCGCGGTCGTGCACGGCGACACCTCCACCACGGTGGCGCAGCCGCTCGACGAGCTCGGCGCCATCTGCGCGCAGCACGGCGTGCTCTTCTACACCGATGTCACGGCCTCGCTCGCCGGCAACAACATCGAGACGGATGCGTGGGGCATCGACGCCGTCACCGCGGGCCTCCAGAAATGCCTGGCCGGCCCCTCCGGCTCGGCTCCCGCCACCTTCTCGGCGAAGGCAGTCGAGCGCATCGTCGCCCGTAAGAGCATCGAGGCGGGCATCCGCGAGGCGGGCGACGCGGTCACCGCGCATCCGATCCGCTCCAACTACTTCGATCTCGCGATGATCTTCGACTACTGGGGCCCGAAGAGGCTCAACCACCACACCGAGGCCACGACCATGCTCTACGGGGCTCGCGAGTGCGCCCGCCTGCTGATCGACGAGGGTATCGAGAACGCCGTCGAACGGCACCGCCTGCACGGATCGGCCATGCTCGCCGGTGTGCAGGGACTCGGCCTCGCTGTGTTCGGCGACCTCGTCCACAAGATGAACAACGTCGTCGCCGTCATGATCCCCGACGGGGTCAACGGCGACGCCGTGCGCGGTGAGCTGCTGAACGACTTCGGTATCGAGATCGGCACCTCCTTCGGCCCCCTGCACGGAAAGGTCTGGCGTATCGGAACGATGGGCTACAACGCCCGCCGCGACACCGTGCTCACCACGCTCGCCGCTCTCGAGGCCGTGCTGCGCCGGGCCGGCGCATCCGTGACCCCCGGCGGGGGAGTCGGCGCGGCCTACGAGATCTACGCCGACGCCGATCGAGCCGTTCGGGCGTCGTCGGGAGCCGGCGCATGACGCAGCCGACGTCGACCACCGCGCACGCGATTCTCGAGCGCTGCGACGAACTCGCCACCTACTCGTCGATGGAGGACGGGCTCATCGAGCGCGTGTACCTCTCGCCCCAGCATGCGGCGGTCAACGCCCTGGCCGGTCGTTGGATGACCGAGGCGGGCATGACCACCTGGCAGGATGCCGCCGGCAACCAGTGCGGCCGGCTCGAGGGTGCGACGCCCGGCCTGCCCGCTCTGCTGCTCGGCTCGCACCTCGACACCGTTCCCTCTGCGGGCCGCTACGACGGAATCCTCGGCGTATTGTCCGCCATCGCTGTGGTCGACCGCATCCGGTCGTCGGGGCGCACGCTTCCGTTCGCGCTCGAGGTCGTCGCGTTCGGCGACGAGGAGGGCACCCGCTTCGGCCGCGCCCTGCTCGGCAGCCGCGCGCTCGCGGGCACCTGGCTCGACGAGTGGTGGCAGCTCGAAGACGAAGACGGTGTGTCGTTGCGCGACGCCTACGTGCACTTCGGCCTCGATCCGGATGCCGTGAGCGAGGCCGCGCGGTCGCGCGGCGATTTCGTGGGCTACCTCGAGACCCATATCGAGCAGGGTCCGTACCTCGAAGACGAGAACAAGGCGCTCGGCGTCGTCTCGTCGATCGCGGGAGCCCGGCGCTTCCTTCTCACGATCACCGGCCAGGCCGGACACTCGGGAACGCCCTACGAGCGCCGCCGCGACGCCCTCGCCGGCGCTGCCGAGGCCATCACCACCATCGAGCGCATCGCCCGTTCGGCCCAGCTCATCGCCACGGTCGGTCACCTCGAGGTGTTCCCCGACGCGGTCAACGTGATTCCCGGCAAGGTCGAGTTCAGCCTCGACCTGCGCGGCGAATACGACACCGAGCGCGACAAGGTGTGGCTGCAGATCGAAGAGGCCATTCTCGAGATCTGCCAGCGACGACGGCTGCGGCTCACGAGCATCCAGACCCACTCGGCCAAGGCGGCCGTCTGCGCGCGCCGGCTGCGCGATGCGATCGCCGACGGCATCCGGTCGACGGGCGACACGCGACCCATGTCGCTGTTCTCCCGAGCCGGCCACGACGCGATGGCCATTGCCGAGATCGCCGACATCGGCATGATCTTCGTGCGCTGCAAGGGCGGTGTGAGCCACAATCCCGACGAGCACGTCACCGAGGCCGACGTGGCGAAGGCGCTCGACGCGTTCGAGGCCACCGTTCTGCGGCTCGCCGACGGATACGAGGGGTAGCGAATGATCGCGGCCGCGCCCACGATCGGGCAGCGCATCGACGCGCAGTACGGCGCCCTGTCACGGCAGGAGCAGAGGGCCGCGGACTTCATCCTCGATCACCTCGGCGACCTGGCCGTGTACAACGCCACCGAGCTCGCGAAGCTCAGCGGGGTGTCGAAGGCCACGGTGTCGAGGCTGTTCCGCCGGCTCGGGTTCTCGGATTCGGCCGAGGTGCGCGAGCACGCCCGCAGCCTGCGCAGCCAGGGAGCGCCCCTCGGAGGAATCGGCGCCGCAGCCGGAACCCCGTCGGCGCTCGCCGCGCACGCCGTGCAGGAGCACGAGAACCTTCAGAAGCTGCTGGCCGGTCTCGACGACGGGCGACTGGATGCCGCGGCACGGCTCATCGCAGGCGCCGGCGAGGTCGTGCTGATCGGCCTGCGCAACAGCTACCCGCTCGCGCTGCATTTGCGCCAGCAGCTCGCGCAGGCCCGCGACCGGGTGCGGCTCGCGCCCGTTCCCGGGCAGTCGCTGGGGGAGGACATCGCGGCCCTGGGCTCGCGCGACGTTGTTGTGCTCGTGGGCTTCCGCCGCCGCCCCTCGGGGTTCGGTCTGATCATGCAGACGCTCAGGGAGCGCGGCGTTCCCGTGATCCTCATCTCCGACTCGTCAGCCCGCCGGCACGCCGAGGGCGCCGCGTACTGGCTGGAATGCCCCGTCGACAGCGTCTCGGCGTTCGACAGCTATGCGGCCGCCATGAGCCTCGTGAACCTGCTCGCGAGCGGGGTGCTCGGAGTCGATGTGCGCGACGGACGAACCCGCATCGCGTCGATCACCGGCATGTACGACGCCCTCGACGAGCTCGAGACGCCCTGGTAGCACCCTCGATCTGTGCCCGGCCCGGCGCTAACGGAGCACGTTCTTCGCGACACGCCGACGATCCACGGCCGACGCGCCGCGAGGATGTCGATCCGTGCTCCGTTGGCGTCGGGGTGATGCGACTCAACCGCCCGTCCAGGCGGATACGGCGACGTCGGCTCCCTCTGCGGCGCACGCCTGTATGAGGTTCTGGGCAGCGTCGGACCAGGCCTCGCTCTCAGGGTCGTAGCCCGCCGCCACATCGCCGATGTCTCCAGCCGGGGCTATCGTGCGCAGTTCTTCGAGGCTTTTCGCGACGTCCGTACCGGGCTCGCTGGGAATCCGACCGAGGACTCGGGCGGCCAGCCGTGCCGCGCCCGTGTACTCCTGCTGGATCGAGCGTCCTTCGGTGAACGACACCCTCGCGTTGTGCAGGATCGTCTCGACGTCTCCGAACTGGTCGCACGATTCGGCCGCCGATACGGTGCTATCGGTAGGCGAGGGGGCGGGGGCAGAGGAGGCGGTGCATCCGGAGAGCAGCGCGCTGACGCTCAGAATGCCGAGAGCAGATATCCATCGCTTATTGAGATTCACGGTTCACAGTGTGCGATGTCAGACATCCACAACACAATCGATGTATGGGACTCGCAGTTCCACCGCCATTCTGGCAGTTCTCCGCGTTGGCTGAGGAACTCTGCGTCAGTCGAGTAGCGAGGTACGAGCGTATCGAGACCACCCCACGGTGGCCTCGATACGGCCGCAAGCGGCCTACTCGACCGGCAAGAAGAGTTCTCGCGCGGCTACTCGATCGGCGCAGCGGCGGTTCAGCGGGTCGCGGCGGCCAGCATGTCGGTGATCTCCGCTACCGTGCCGCGCGGGCCGTAGGCCGGGGTGCCCGGCTCGACGCGCCAGCTGTTCGCCAGCGATCCGTCGTCGACGACGTCGAAGCCGAATCCGTCGATGAGGCTCGCGACGATGGTCTTCGCATCGCCGTTGTCGCTCGAGATCACAAGCGCACGACGGTTCTCGGTGCGCGGAGCCTGTGCCTCGGAGGTGAGCTTCGCCGCCTCGATGTGGTTGAACGCCTTGACGACCTTCGAGGTGGGCAGGTGCTTCTGCAACAGCGCGGCCGACGTGGTCGACTTGGAGTCGAGCTCGGCTATGTTGCCGTCGCGCTGCGGGTAGTAGTTGTTGGTGTCGATCACGATCTTGCCGGCGAGCGGCTCCACGGGAACCGACTCGTACGCCTTCAACGGGATCGTCACGACGACGAGGTCGCCAGCCTCGGCCGCCTCTTCTGCAGTGGCCGCTCGTGCCTTCGGGCCGAGCTCCTCGACGAGGGCGCCGAGCGTCTCGGGGCCGCGCGAGTTGCTGATGACGACGTCGTAGCCGCTGGCGATGCTGAGGCGCGCCAGCTGGCTGCCGATGTGTCCGGCCCCGATGAGGCCGATGGTCGTGATTCCGGGAATAGTCATGACCGGATCAACGCGCACTCCCCGCCGAGGATTCCTGTTGTCAGGCGAAGCTCAGCAGCCGACCCATCAGCAGGGGAGCGTACGGGCGATCGAGTTCGAGCACGACGCGCACGTGTGCGCCTCGCTGCGGCGGGTAGCCGTTGTAGACGCCGCGCATGTCGCAGATCGTCTGTCCGCGGCCGGGCCCGTCCGTCGCATCCACCGTCACCCGCACCAGCGGGGCCAGGGTCGGAACGACCTCGCCCGTGCTGATCGCCACGGCCAACGGATCGTGCAGCGCGGAACATGGCCTGCCGAAGACCGACACGTAGAAGTCGAAATAGACGCCGAGCATGTCGGCCAGCATCGGGGCGATCGTGCCCGGAGCCGAACGGAGACGTTCGCGGTCGTCGGCCTCGATGAGCTCGCCCATGGTCACGTCGAGCCCGACCATCGTGATGGTCCAGGGAGCGTCGAACACGATCTCGGCCGCGTGCGGGTCGTTGATGATGTTCGCCTCGGCGACGGCAGACGCGTTGCCGGGAACCAGCGCGGCGCCGCCCATGATCGTGAGGTCGCCGATCAGCTCGGGCAGGCGGGGCTCGAGCTCGAGCGCGAGGGCCAGGTTGGTGAGCGGTCCGATGGCGATGAGCCGCAGCTCACCCGGGTACTCGTGGGCCATGCGCACGATGAACTCCGGCCCGGATTCGGAGAGCGGATCGACGTGCGACTCGGGAAGCTGAACGCCGCCGATCCCGTTGTCGCCGTGGATGTGCGGCACACCTCCGTCGAACTCGGCCATGCGGAAGTGGTGGGCGCCGATGGCGACGGGCACGTCGGTGCGGCCGGCCAGCGAGAGCAGCCGCAGCGTGTTGTCTGCCGCCTGCGCCGCCGAGGTGTTGCCCGACACGGTCGTGACTCCCACCAGGTTCACGTCGGGGTCGCTCAGCAGGTGGAACAGGGCGAGCGCGTCGTCGACCCCGGTGTCGCAGTCGAGCAGGTACGGGCGTGCGGGCATCAGGTTTCCTCCACGGGATCGGGCTGGGGCTTCCCTCGATTATGGCGCGGCGGGGCAGGCGTCTCAGACCGCGGGATCGCCGGGCGTATCGACGTCGGTGCCCGATCCCAGGTCTGAGCAGTCGACCAGTCGCACGCCGTGTGCGACGAGGTACGGGCGCGCCCCGACGTCGCCGGTCACGCTGTCGGCGAGCGCCTGCCAGTGGTCGCGGCCGATGACCACCGGATGCCCGGGGCGACCCGAGAACGAAGCCTGGCGCAGCGTCTCGCGACCCACGGCATCCGGCTCGGGCGCGATCAGCCGCCGCACCTCGGCGGGGCCGAGCGACGGCACATCCACCGTGACGATCGCGACGGCGTCGGGCGCGGAGTCGGATGCGGACTCGGGCTCGTGGTCGAGGGCGCTCGCGGCGGCGAGACCACGGCGCAGCGACGCGGCCATGCCCGTCTGCCAGTCTTCGGCGCGCACCACGTGCACCGATCCGCTGTGTATAAAGGAGCGCTCGAGCAGGGCCTCGGCCTCGTCGGCCGCGGCGCCGAGAACGACGATGACGGGGGAGCATCCGCCGCCGAGCAGACTGCGCACGGCGTTCGCCAGCCACGACGTTCCCTCGGCGGATTCGACGAGGGCCTTCGGCCGGCCGAAGCGGGTGCCGCCGCCGGCTGCAAGCACGATTCCCGCGACGGGTGCGGGGGCATTCGACATGGCCTCATCGTACGGCTCGCTGGAGAGCCGCCGAATAGAATTCAGGTGTCGCCCGCGCACCGCCTCACGTGCGCACCGTCTCTGAAAGGCCGGCTATGAACGATCTGTCCGTCGACCACTTGCGCGTGGACCTGCGCGCCTGCCTGGCTGTTCCGCGGTGGATCGACGAGGTCGCGGAGCAGGCCCCGTTCGCCTCGGTCGACGACCTTCTCGAGGCCGGTCGAACGGCCGCGAACCCGCTGACCCGCGACGAGGTCGAGGCGGCGCTCGCCGACCACCCGCGCATCGGTGACAGGCCCGTGGGCGAAGGCGCGGCGCAGGCTTTCTCGCGCTCGGAGCAGGCGTCGCTCGATGACGACGACGCCGAGACTGCGGCGGCCATCGCCGAGGGAAACGCGATCTATGAGAAGCGGTTCGACCGCGTGTTCCTCATCCGCGCGGCGGGACGCAGCCGGGGCGAGATCCTCGCCGAGCTGAACCGTCGCATCCGCCTCGACGACGACGAGGAGTTCGCGATCGTCGAGCCGCAGCTGCGCGAGATCGCCCTGCTGCGGCTCGAGAAGACGTTCACCGAGCGCGGCATCGAGCCCGCCGAATGAGCGGCCGCAGCCACATCACGAGCCACGTGCTCGACGCGGCGACGGGAACGCCCGCGGCCGGGGTGCCGGTCACGCTCGCGCAGCTGGACGGTGACGGCTGGGTCACTCTCGCCGAGGCGGTGACGGACGCCGACGGCCGGGTCTCGCAGTTCGGTCCCGAGAGCGTGCCCGCGGGTCGCTACCGGGTGACGTTCAATACGGAGGCATACTTCGCGTCGTTGGGGCAGACCGCGTTCTATCCCGAGGTGCAGGTGGTGTTCGAGCTGGTCGAGGTCGACGCGCACTATCACGTGCCCCTTCTGCTGAGTCCGTTCGCGTATTCGACGTATCGCGGCAGCTGAGGGAGGCGCGCGTTCGAGTGCGCCGTCAGCGGGAGAGCGCGCCCTCGCTGACAGCGCGTTCGCCCGCCAACGGCGCGCTCGGCGAGGTGAGGCGAGGCGAGGCGGCACGGCGCGCGAACTACTCCGGCGCCACAGCCCGCCTGCCCTGCACGAACGTGCCCACAATCGCCGGCTCGCGCAGCCCCATGAGCAGCGCGAACAGCTCTCGGTCGGTGTCGACCTGCTCGTCGTCGGCATGAACCCGCCCCTCGAGCAGCATCGCGAGCGGCTCCCAGCGCTGAGGGTCGATGAGCAGGAAGTCGGCGTCTTTGCCCACGTCGAGGTTGCCGAAGCGCTCCTCCATGTCGAGCGCCCGAGCCCCGGCGAGGGTGCCGGTGAAGAGCAGCTCCGCCGGATGCAGCGACACACTCGCCTCGCCGGGCTCGCTGATGTGCACCTTGAACGCGTCGTTGAGCACCCTCGAGATGAGCCACTCGTCGCCCGCGCCCACGTCGGTTCCGAGGGCGACGGTCACACCCGAACCCGTCGTGCGCGTCCACGGCATCGTGCCCGATCCGAGGAACTGCTGCGAGGTGGGGCAGTGCGCGATCGACGATCCGGTCGCCGCGAGTCGAGCCAACTCGTCGTCGGTGCAGTGCACCGCGTGCGCGAAGATGCTGCGCCGCCCGAGCAGCGACGAACCGCCCACCTCGGACCCCGGCAGGAAGCGCCCGTCGTACGTGTCGAGGTAGCTGCCTGTCTCGAAAACCGCCTTCACCGCGGCGATCTCTCCGCCCTCGGCGCTGTCGTTCTCGCTCAGGTGACTGTGGAAATACACGCCCGCCGAGCGCACCTCGTCGTACAGCTCGCCGAGCGCACGCAGCGTCTCGCGCGTGACCGACAGACTGAACCGGGGCACGATGGCGACCTGGATGCGCGCCGTCGCCGCGTCGCCGGTATCGACGGCGTGCCACCTCGCGATCTCGTCGCGCACGAGCGCGAGAGCCTCGGCCTCGCCGGTGATGAGCGCGGCGGCCGACTCCGGCCCCACGGTCTGGATGCCGCGGCCCGACACCACGCGCAGCCCGGCATCCCGCGTGGTGCGGAAGAGGGCATCCTGTGCGTGCGGAAAGGCGGAGCCGAAGACCATGGCGGCCGTCGTGCCGGCGGCGACGCGGCGACGCGTGAAGTCGCGCGCGATGCGCTCGGCGAACTCGGGATCGGCGAGCCGTGACTCGGCCGGGAAGATGCAGTTGTCGAGCCACTCGAGCAGCTGGCCGCCACCGTACGAGTCGGTGGAGTACGTCTGCGGAAAGTGCACGTGCGCATCGACGAAGCCGGGCACGACGTACCCGCCCCGGTTGTCGACGACGGATGCGCCGGCGAACGTCGACGGCAGCTCGGCGGCAGCGCCGATCCATTCGATCGTGCCGGCATCAGACACGACCAGCGCGCCGTCGGGAAGCGACACGAGGTGCTCTCGCGCATCCACAACATTGGGGGAGCCGGAGACATGAAAGATGTGCCCCCGGTAGATGGTGCTCACAGGCGGTCTACGCGAGGTTCGCCGCGGGTGTCCACGCGGGTCCGGCATCCGGTGCGTCGTCGCGCATGACGGTGGCCTGGATGAGCCCGTAAGGGCGGTCGTCGGCGTGGAACACCTCGTTGTTGTTCTCGACCCCGAAGGTCTCGAGGTTGTAGAGGAAGTGGTGCTTGTTGGGCGCGGAGAACTTGATCTCGGCGATGAACGGGTACTCCTCGAGCACGGCCTTGCCCATCTCGTAGAGCGTCTGCTGCAGGGCCAGCGAGTGCAGGGTGGCGAACTGCGCGATGAGAATGCGCTTCACTCCTGCGTACACGGCGTTCCAGTCGAGCTCGGTCTCGGTGAATCGCCACTGCGCGACGAGGGCCGTGGCCATCACCCTGTCGCTGGTCGGCTCGAGGCGCGTGTACTCGTCTTCGAGGAATCCGTGGAACTCGCTGCCCGTCGACTTGAGGATCACCAGGTCTTTCAGGCCGCCGATGACCCACGTCTTCTGCTCGGCGCCCTTTCCCTCCACGGTGATCGAGGCGGTGCGCACCTCCTGGCCGAGGCGCACGAAGGTGTGCTCGTGCTCGACGCCGTCGACGATCGCGTGCTCCCACG